>Ga0209085_1000119_pt1 | contig 58834 bp, 58 predicted proteins | sample C_131016_EF_Meta_FD_187310 | JGI IMG/M metagenome (GOLD analysis project Ga0209085, IMG submission 187310) | Freshwater microbial communities from Lake Croche, Canada to study carbon cycling - C_131016_EF_MetaG (SPAdes) (version 2) | ecosystem: Environmental > Aquatic > Freshwater > Lake... | reverse complement strand
TAAAAAAATTGCCGTGATTGAAAATGAGTTTGGCGAGGAGAATATCGATAACGATATTCTGGTTCAAGACAATCAAGAAAATATTGTGCAGATGAGCAACGGTTGTATTTGTTGCACCATTCGTGGCGACTTAGTTGAGGCGCTCAATGAGCTTTGGGAGCAGCGCAAGGATAAGAAGATTAGTTTTGATCGTGTGGTGATTGAAACGACTGGCGTCGCCAATCCTGGCCCGGTTGCCCAAACCTTCTTTATGGATGATGATGTTGCCGACCATTACGTTTTAGACGCTGTTGTAACCTTGGTAGATGCTAAGCACGGCCCACACCAGTTAACTGAGCATGAAGAGGCCCAGCGCCAAGTAGGCTTTGCTGATCAGATTTTCATTACCAAGACCGATTTAGTAACGCCTGCTGAGGTTGAGGCTTTGCGTAATCGCTTGATGCATATGAACCCTAGGGCACCGATTACAGGAATTACTAAAGGGGTTGTGCCTCTTGATGCGGTTTTAGATCTCAAGGGCTTTAACCTGAATGCCAAGCTAGACATTGACCCGCATTTTTTGGAGCAGGACGATCATGATCACAGCCATGATCATGACCACAGCACCTGTGGGCACGACCATAGCCATGATCACCATCATCATGGACACGCAGGGCACACGGACCGCATTCAGTCCTTTGTTTTTCGTAGTGATAAACCCTTTGATCACAATAAGCTGGAAGACTTCTTGGGAGGCATTCTGGAGGTTTTTGGTGAGAAGATGCTGCGCTATAAAGGCGTGCTCTATGTGAAGGGAAGTAACCGAAAAGTGGTGTTCCAGGGGGTTCATCAAATGATGGGTAGCGATATGGCTGGACCATGGGGTACCGAGCCTAAGCAAACCCGCATGGTCTTCATAGGCATTGATTTACCTAAGGACACCCTACTGGCAGGGCTTGAGGGGTGTTTGGTATAGGAAGTTTCGGGTACAATCCGCCGCCACGGTCGATATTAAAAAATATTGATTAAAGCACTGTAAAAGTTTGGCAGAATGAGGCAATAATGCTTCAAATCTAGGAAAGAATGAGATGACGGTAAAAACAGCAACAAAACCAGCAACTGCTACAAAAGCAAGCAGTAAAGCTGCGAGCACCAAGACTATAAAAGGTGCGCCCTTAACTGAATCAGAATTACTGAAGATGTCCGACAAGGACTACATGAGTGCTGCGCAGTTAGACTTTTTCCGTCAAAAGTTACAAACCCTTAAAGAAGATATTTTGAAGAATGCTTCGGAGACCACAGAACATCTTCGCGAAAATATTTTGGTACCAGATCCTGCTGATCGCGCAACCATCGAAGAAGAGCATGCCTTGGAATTGCGGACGCGAGACCGTGAGCGTAAGTTACTTAAAAAAGTTGAGCAAGCTTTGGCACGTATCGAGTCTGGCGACTATGGTTGGTGTGAAGAAACTGGTGAGCCAATCGGCTTAAACCGTTTAATTGCAAGGCCTACAGCCAATTTATCTCTTGAAGCTCAAGAGCGTCGTGAATTACGTCAAAAATTATTTGGCGAATAACTTTTATTTGCGATGACCAAGCATTTACCTACTCTTAGCGATATTTCGCCTTTATTAAAGGCGCAGATTCTGGCTGAGGCTTTGCCATATATCCGCTCATATCACGGTAAGACTATTGTGATTAAGTATGGCGGAAACGCTATGATTGAAGATCGCCTCAAAGAAAGTTTTGCGCGCGATGTCATCTTGCTCAAGTTGGTTGGCATGAATCCCGTTGTTGTTCACGGCGGTGGCCCACAAATTGACGAGGCCTTGAAAAAGATCGGCAAGACCGGAAGCTTTATTCAGGGTATGCGCGTTACCGATGAAGAAACTATGGAAGTAGTGGAATGGGTTCTTGGCGGAGAAGTACAACAAGATATTGTGATGTTGATTAACCAATTTGGCGGTCAGGCAGTTGGTTTGACTGGTAAAGATGGCGGCTTAATTCATGCCAGGAAAATGCTGGTGCCCAGTGATAAAGAGCCTGGTAAAACAATTGATTTAGGTTTTGTGGGCGAGATTGAAGCCATTAATCCTGCGGTTGTAAAAGCTTTACAAGACGACGCATTTATTCCGGTGATTTCTCCAATTGGCTTTAGCGAAGAGGGTCAGGCCTACAACATCAATGCAGACTTAGTGGCCGGCAAGATGGCTGAAATTTTGCATGCAGAGAAGTTGGTCATGATGACCAATATTCCTGGGGTAATGGACAAAGATGGCAAGCTCCTCACAGATCTCACTGCAAAAGAAATTGATGCTTTATTTGCGGATGGCACTATCTCTGGAGGCATGTTGCCGAAGATTTCTTCTGCATTAGATGCTGCGAAAAGCGGAGTGAATTCAGTACACATTATTGATGGTCGTATTGAACACTCTTTACTGCTAGAAATTTTGACCGAGCAAGCATTCGGTACGATGATTCGTTCAAGGTAAGTAAATACATGCGTCAATCTTTAGAGCCAGCAGATATCAACGACAGCAGTGCTGATGCTGGTAAGGCTCGCAAGCGTCCGCGCCCTGGAGAGCGTCGCCTACAGATTTTGCAAGTGCTTGCAGAGATGCTCCAAAATCCCAAAGGCGAGCGCGTAACAACGGCAGCCCTGGCAGCAAAAATTCAAGTATCTGAAGCGGCACTTTATCGTCATTTTGCTAGCAAAGCGCAGATGTTCGAGGGGCTGATTTCTTTTATTGAGCAAACCGTTTTTGGTTTAATCAATCAGATTAATCAAAAAGAAGAATCTGGTCTCGCCCAAGCGCGTGGAATTTTGCAAATGTTACTGTTCTTCGCTGAGAAGAATCCTGGTATGACGAGAGTTCTTCTAGGCGACGCTTTGCTACAAGAAGATGATCGTTTGCAAGAGCGTATAACTCAGGTCTTAGATCGCGTTGAGGCCTCGCTGAAGCAAGCGCTACGCATTGCCCAAACCCAAGGTGGAGCCTGGGCTGGGGCTGGTCAAGAAGAAGTTAGTATTCGTGCTGCCATGTTGATGAGTTTTGTTTTGGGTCGTTGGCATCGATTTGCCCGCAGTGGCTTTAAGAAATTGCCAACCGAAGCCTCTGATATTAGTTTGCGCATCCTTCTTTCAGAATGAGTGAGCTACACCTCTCTAGAAATACTATCCATTTTGCTGAGCCCCTGCCTTTGCAGAGTGGCGCCATTCTATCTGCTTATGATTTAGTTATTGAAACTTACGGCAAGCTCAATGCGGATAAAAGTAATGCAGTATTAGTTTGTCATGCGCTCAATGCATCACATCACGTAGCTGGCCCTAGTCCTGATGATCCAAAGGATATCGGCTGGTGGGATAACATGATTGGGCCAGGCAAGCCTGTAGACACCAATCATTTTTTTGTCATTGGGGTAAATAATTTAGGCTCTTGCTTCGGCTCTACTGGGCCCATGAGCATCCACCCAGAAACTGGTAAGCACTATGGCGCCGACTTTCCCGTGGTCACCGTTGAGGATTGGGTAAATACTCAGGCACGCCTCGCAGATAAATTGGGTATTCGAAAATTTGCTGCAGTCATGGGCGGTAGCCTAGGCGGTATGCAGGCAATGGCTTGGGCGATTCAGTTTCCAAAGCGCTTAGAGCATTGTGTTGTGATTGCATCAACACCAAAACTGAGTGCGCAAAATATTGCATTTAACGAGGTAGCACGCAATGCCATTTTGTCGGACCCTGATTTTCATGGGGGTAATTATTACGAGCATGGCGTAGTACCAAAGCGTGGCTTACGTTTAGCCCGCATGGTTGGCCATATCACTTATTTATCTGACGATGACATGGCTGAAAAATTCGGACGCGATTTACAGCGTCCTAATGGCGAATCGAATGACTATCGTTTTAGCTTTGAGGTTGAGTTTGAGGTAGAAAGCTACTTGCGTCATCAAGGAGATAAATTTTCAACTTACTTTGATGCTAATACTTACCTCCTGATCACGCGCGCCTTAGATTACTTTGATCCCTCGCGTCGCTATGAGGGCAGCCTCAACCGTACTTTGGCTGAAGTACAAGCTAAATTCTTGGTAGTGAGTTTCTCAACAGATTGGCGTTTCCCACCCAATCGCAGTCGTGAGATTGTGCAATCTTTATTGAGCAATAAGAGTGAAGTTACTTATGCAGAGATTGATGCACCTCATGGACATGACGCATTTTTATTAGATGATCAGCGCTATCACAATTTGGTAAGAGCGTATTTTGCGCAAATGCTGGGAGCCCAATCATGAGTGCTCTAAATATGCGCGCAGACTTCGCAGCAATTGCTAATTGGATTGCTCCTAATACCCAGGTGCTTGACTTAGGTTGTGGCGATGGCAGCTTTTTGGAGTTCTTACAAAAGCAAAAACCTGTCCATGTCTATGGGGTAGAGATTGATGATGCACGCGTTCTTGCTTGCGTACAAAAAAGCCTCAACGTGATTCAGCAAGACTTAGAGGGCGGCTTAGCGCTTTTTGAAGACAATAGCTTTGACACTGTAGTGCTATCGCAAACATTACAAACGATTCATCAGACCGAAAAGATCTTGCGTGAAGTAGTGCGCGTTGGCAAAGAATCGATTGTGTCCTTCCCGAACTTTGGCCATTGGTCACATCGTTTGGCTGTAGGACTTGGCCGCATGCCGGTTTCAAAAAGCTTGCCATATCAGTGGTACAACACACCGAATGTGCGTGTACTTACCGTAGAAGACTTTGAGAAGCTGGCCTCCAGTCTTGGTTTGAAGGTAATTGATCAATGTATTTTGCATGATGGGCGGCAAGTTACCTTGATGCCTAATTTCTTTGGCAGTTTGGCGCTTTTCCGCGTTCGCAGCGCATAGAGCCGTGCTGAAAGCAGTTCAGTCGTGGCTTGCTGATTTTCGGGTTTATCTCGAATGGCCATGTCTTCGAATGCTATTCCTTGGCTTTTCTGCCGGCCTTCCACTACTTCTGATTCTTGGCACTTTAAGCTTTTGGTTGCGCGAGGCTGGAATTGATCGCAGCACTATTGGCTACTTAACTTGGGTTGGGCTGATTTATGCATTCAAGTGGATGTGGGCTCCACTGGTTGATCGTTTGCAAATTCCTTTCTTAACAAAATTATTTGGTCGGCGCCGCAGTTGGTTACTTTTTGCGCAGACGCTGATCATTTTGGGTCTTGTAGGAATGTCTACTCTGGATCCTAAGCTTGCGCTTAACTCTGTAGTTTGGTGTGCGCTACTGGTCGCATTTGGTTCGGCTACCCAAGATATTGCATTAGATGCGTTTCGGATTGAATCCGCCAATAGCGATCGTCAGGCAGCCTTAGCCGCCACTTATCAAACAGGATATCGTCTTGCTTTGATCTGGTCTGGTGCCGGCGTTCTCTGGCTCGCTGCCCGTGCAGAGACAGGCACTGGTTATGATGCAGGCGCTTGGCAGTTCGCTTATTTATGTATGGCTGCCTCCATTAGCGTGGGTGTGATTACTACTTTATTAAGTAAAGAGCCGGTGAAAATTGACTTGCCAAAAGCACGCAATGTTAAAGCGTGGTTACATCAGACTTTGATTGAGCCATTTGCTGAGTTTCTGACGCGCTATCGCTGGCACGCTGTATTGGTTTTGTCCTTGATTGCCATCTATCGTATTAGTGATGTAGTGATGGGCATTATGGCCAATCCTTTTTATGTTGACATGGGTTACACCAAGGACGAAGTTGCGGCAGTGAGTAAAGTCTTCGGCGTGGTAATGACTTTAGTTGGTGCTTTTGTTGGCGGTGTTCTCACCTTACGATTTGGTGTTCTAAAGATTTTATTTTTGGGTGCAGTGTTATCGTCAGTCAGCAATCTCTTATTTGCTTGGTTGGCAACCCAAGGCCATGATGTACATGGTTTGATTTGGGTTATATCTGCTGATAATTTAAGCTCAGGCATTGCTAGTGCCGCATTTATTGCTTTCCTATCAGCGCTCACGAATATTCGCTACTCGGCCACTCAGTACGCCCTATTTAGCTCGATGATGTTGTTGTTACCAAAATGGTTAGCAGGCTTCTCCGGAGTATTTGTCGACAGCTTTGGCTACCAGACCTTCTTCTATGGCACCGCTATTATTGGTGCACCAGTGCTAGTGCTCATTTGGGCAACGATTCATTTCAAAATCGTTCAGATCAAGAAAGATTAAAGCTAGTTTTAAATTACAGACTCCAGTCGTAGTCCACCGTAAGTGGGGCATGATCTGAGAAGCGCTCATCTTTGTAGACAGTAGTTTTCTTGGCAGCAGCAGCAATATCTGCTGTGCTAATCTGATAGTCAATACGCCAGCCAACATTCTTGGCATAGGCTTGCCCACGATTGCTCCACCAGGTGTAACAAGACTCGCCTGCCTTGGGCTCTAGTTTGCGATATACATCTACGTAGCCAACCTGATCAAACAAGTTAGTGAGCCATGCGCGCTCTTCTGGCAAAAAGCCAGAGTTTCTAAGGTTGCCTTTCCAGTTCTTAAGATCGATTTCATGATGGGCAATATTGACATCGCCACAAAGGACGATTTCACGGCCTGATTTTTTTAGCTGAATGAGGTGGGGCAAGAAGCTATCAAGGTATCGGTACTTAGCCTCTTGGCGCTCAGGCGAGCTTGAACCTGAGGGCATATAAACTGAAATTACTGATAGCGCTTTGAAGCGAGCCTCTACATAACGGCCCTCAGCATCAAACTCTTCATTACCATAGCCGTACAAGACTTCATCTGGCTTATGGGGGGTATAGATCCCACAGCCGCTATAACCTTTTTTATCGGCATGGTGAAAAAAGCCGTGCATGCCATCTGGATTGAGGATGGTGTCTTCTAGGTCATCCCGTTGCGCCTTGAGCTCTTGCATGCAGATAAAGTCAGCCTTTTGCTTGATGGCCCATGGCAGAAAGCCTTTTTTGACTGCGGAACGGATACCGTTGAGGTTCGCGGAAATGATGCGTAACATGTAGGCCTATGAGCTCAAATAATTCAAATCAAGATAACTTTATTCGTTTTGCCTTGGAGGCAAAGGTTTTGTCCTTCGGGGAGTTTAAAACTAAAGCGGGAAGGCTTTCACCTTATTTCTTTAATGCGGGTGGATTTAACGATGGCGCACGCTTAAGTGCTTTGGGCCGTTATTACGCGAAAGCCTTGCAAGAATCTAAGATTTCCTTTGACATGCTTTATGGCCCTGCATATAAAGGCATTACTTTAGCTGCTGCAACTGCTATTGCTCTAGCAGATAACGGCTTAAATATTCCGTTTGCCTATAACCGTAAAGAAGCCAAAGACCATGGTGAGGGCGGCTCATTGGTTGGTGCTCCCGTCAAAGGTAAGGTGGTGATTATTGATGACGTGATCTCGGCTGGTACTTCGGTCCGAGAGTCGGTAGACCTCATACGTGGCGCAGGCGCTGAGCCTGCTGCAGTCTTGATTGCCTTAGATCGCATGGAGCGCTCTGGTAATGCCGTTGAAATCGGTGAGAAGTCTGCAGTTCAGGCAGTTGAAGAAGAGTTTGGCTTACCAGTGATTGCCATCGCGAACTTAGCCGACCTGATGACTTTCTTAACAGCATCTAGTGATGCCGAACTCACCAACTACTTGCCTGCAGTAAAGGCATATCGAGATCAATACGGCATCTAAGAAAGTATTGCTTAGATTTGGGTTTCGCCTTCAAACGAGGTAGCCGCTGGCCCAGTCATGATGACTGATTGAGCGATGTTATTGACGATACCGCCCCAGGTTATTTGAAGATCCCCGCCACGAGTATGTACCGTCACGGGGGAGTCTAGTAAGCCCCGACGAATACCAGAGACCACGGCTGCGCAAGCACCAGTCCCACAGGCCAAAGTTTCCCCTGCACCTCGTTCATATACGCGCAATTTGATTTCATGACGATTGAGCGCTTGCATATAGCCTGCATTTACTCTTTTTGGAAACGCAGAATACTTTTCAATTTCGGGGCCCTCCTCAAGAACAGGCGCACTCTCAAGATCAGCAACGACTTGAACGGCATGCGGATTACCCATTGAAAGTACGCCAACAAAACTATCATGTGAGGCAGGATGATCTAGGGGAAGTGCATAAAGCATCTCTTGAAACTCTTGCATGCTCGCCAGGCCATTTGCATTAAATGGAATTTGGCTATGCTCAAAAATAGGGGGCCCCATATCAACCTCTACTTGACCATCCGGATGAGACTTCAGGGTAAGTACAGTGTGCGCAACTTCAACACGTAATGGATTTTTAGTAGACAAGCCTTGATCTAATACAAAGCGTACAAAACAACGTGAGCCATTACCGCATTGCTCCACTTCGCCACCATCGGAATTAAAAATTCGGTAACGAAAATCCGCGTCTGGCCGCGTAGCTTTTTCCACGATCAGAATTTGATCAGCACCAATACCAAATTGACGGTGCGCTAAGGTTTGCCATTGCTCGCGTGTAATGGCGCTCAGGTCTTGATCAATACCATTAAGAACAATGAAATCATTGCCAGCACCATGCATTTTGGTGAAGCGAATTTTGCGTCCGGTATTGTTTAAAGATGTGCTCAAAAGTATCTCGTTAATCGTAAAGGCTCGACTCACCAGGTGGCCGATGTTTAAAGCGTTTATGTACCCAATAGTACTCTGCCGGTCTTTCGCAAACAAGTTCTTCAATATAGTGATTTAAACGGGCAGTATCTTTCTCGGCATCACCACTTGGAAAATTTGGTAAGGGCTTGCTGATATGGCAGGTATAGCCTTTACGGTCTTTGTTCAATGTGGTTGTCATTAAGCAGACCTCTGCACCGCTGAGTTTAGCTAGCCGGGATACGGAGGTGATGGTATTTGTTTGAATACCAAAGAAAGGAACAAAGACAGAGTCACGTGGGCCTAGATCAATATCAGGCGCAATAAAAATGAAATTGCCCGTTTGGATTTCACGGATAAGGTCGCGTAGGCGGCTTTGTCTCTCAATCGATTTTCCACCAAAACGATTACGCCACTCAATCATCTTCTGATTAAAAAATGGGTTCTTCATATTTTGATAGAGGCCTGCGCCACGGGGCCAGTCATGCTTGCTGGCTAATACAGACAGGGCCATAAAGCCACCCTCAAGACCTACAAAGTGAGGATTAATCAGTAAGCGTGGCTTCCGATCGCCCAAAGTAATTGCTGAGTCGATACTCACAATATCGGTGATTTGTTTGCCGCTACCAAGCCAAATACGACTACGCTCTAAAACACTACGGCCGAATAATTTCCAGTGCTCTAGTGCCAGCGCATCAATTTCCTTTTCGCTTAGGTTAGGGAAACATAGGCGGAGATTGGTTTTCACTACCTGCGCACGCTCATTGGGTATATGGGCTGCAAGCCAGCCGAGCCCATAACCCACATAGAAGGTGAAGGCATAAGGTAGAAAGGCAAAGAGGCGCAAGAGATTGAGCGCTAAGAAATTGAAGAGGTTGGATAACCAGGTCATTTCAAATTTTATTACTGATTGCTGGGAGGTAGTTCTGCGCCCGCAGGGTGTTTATAGCGGTTGTAAGACCAAATAAATTGTTCGGGAGCAACAAGCACTGCATTCTCAATGGCAACATTAATCTGGGTGGCCGCAATATAAGTATCTTCAGATAAAGGCGTAAGCCTGGTCGCTTGCATTAGCCAACCTTTGCCAATCCCTTTCCGCTTGGCGGTAAACATGACGATGGGCGTGTTGTTGCGGTTGGCTAAGCGGGCAGGTAAGGGAGTCGTATAGGCAGGGCGCTCAAAGAAGGGCACCCATACGCCTTCACCACCGCTCGGAACTTGATCAGGAAGAATGCCGATCGCCTCGCCCCGAGTCAGCGCTCTGGACATTTGACGAACGCCATTGAGGTTGGTCGGAACAAAATGCATATTTGGGTAAGCGCGACCCTCTTCTACCACTTCATTGAGCCATTCTTGGCGTGAGGGCCTATACAAAATAGTGGCCGGGAAATGTTGTGCCAAGACTCGCGGAATAATTTCAAAGCCACCGAGGTGGGGTGTCAACATCACTAAGCCATGCCCTTCGCTGATGGCTGATTCAACTAGATCCCAGTCTTCTACCTCAACTAATTTAAGTGCTTTCTCGGGGTTGCGCCAAATCCACAAACTATCTAAAAACAGCATTCCAGAGGCTCTTATAGCAGCCCAGAGCTTGAAGGGTAGTTTGCGAGTGCTAACTACATTCTCATATTGTGGGCGAAAAAGTGAGCGATATTGCTTTGAGCCCATATAGACCAAGGTTCCCATAATGGCCCCAATGATTTGTAACGCTGCAAGGGGAAGTGCGGCAATCGCGTTGAGGGTAAATTTGAGGATTAGTTTTTGCACCCCCTAATGATATTCAATAGAGTCGTTAGGGCCAAATTTAACCACGCCTTGATGGACTCAGCCCTTTTCAGATAGAATTGTCTCATCGCTGAGTTAAGACAACTTGCAGGGCGATTCATAAATTCTGCTAAAGCGTCGCCGTTGTGGTTCCTGGCACGTTGAGTTGTCCCATAGAACGTGTTAATTTTTAAAGGAATATGCAATGGCAAACGATTACTTCTTTACCTCAGAGTCTGTCTCTGAAGGTCACCCCGATAAAGTAGCAGATCAAATTTCTGATGCAATCTTGGATGCCATCTTGGCCCAAGATCCTACTGCGCGTGTTGCAGCAGAAACATTATGTAATACCGGCTTGGTAGTGCTCGCTGGTGAGATTACTACTAACGCAAATGTTGACTACATTCAAGTAGCTCGCAATACCTTACGTGAGATTGGCTATGACAACACTGCTTACGGCATTGATTACAAAGGCTGTGCAGTATTAGTTGCTTATGACAAGCAAAGCCCAGACATTGCTCAAGGTGTTGATAAGGCGCATGACGACGGCCTAGATCAGGGTGCTGGTGACCAAGGTCTGATGTTTGGTTACGCTTGTGATGAGACTTCTGAGTTGATGCCTTTGCCAATTCACTTGTCACATCGTTTGGTGGAGCGTCAATCGCAATTGCGCCGTGATGGCCGTTTGACATGGTTGCGCCCAGATGCAAAGTCACAAGTGACCCTGCGTTATATTGATGGCAAGCCTGATTCGATTGATACAGTAGTCCTTTCTACTCAGCACGATGAAGACATTTCTCTCGAAAAATTGCGTGAAGCAGTAATCGAAGAAATCATCAAACCGGTATTGCCTAAGCATTTGATTAAGGGCTCAATTAATTTCTTAGTTAACCCAACGGGCCGTTTTGTTATCGGTGGGCCACAAGGCGATTGCGGTTTAACTGGCCGTAAAATTATTGTGGATACTTATGGTGGTGCTGCTCCTCATGGTGGTGGTGCATTTTCCGGCAAGGATCCTTCTAAGGTTGACCGCTCTGCTGCCTATGCTGGCCGTTATGTTGCTAAAAACGTCGTGGCGGCAGGCTTAGCAAGCAAGTGCTTGATTCAGATTTCTTATGCGATTGGCGTTGCAAAGCCTACTTCGGTGATGGTGAGCACCTTTGGTACGGGCAAGATCTCTGATGAAAAGATTGCGCAATTGGTATCTGAGCACTTTGACTTACGTCCGAAAGGAATTGTGAAGATGCTTAACCTCTTGCGTCCTATTTATCGCAAGACAGCTGCTTATGGCCACTTTGGTCGTGAGGAGCCAGAATTTACTTGGGAGCAGACTGACAAGGCCGCTGCATTGCGTTCCGCAGCTGGCTTGTAAGCATCTAAGGGCATTAAAAAGCAGCTTATAGATGGATTGAGGCGAAATATGGAGAAATTGATTACAATTTCTCCATACCTTCAAGGAGCGTTGCAAGGAGTGCTGAGAACCAGCATATCCCCAGGCTTGAAGGGAGTGGATTCTTAAACAGTATCTGCTAATTGCAACCGCGCTCGCTAACCCATGATTCAACGGCTAGCGAGTTTGCACTCCAGCATTGAATCGTATTTAGCTGGAGCATTAATGAATACCGTTACTGATTTAAATAACTTTGTTGCAACTCGTTGCGCAATTGCCGATATTTCCTTGGCTGACTTTGGGCGTAAAGAAATCGCTATTGCTGAAACCGAGATGCCTGGCTTGATCGCTATTCGTGATGAGTTTGCTGCACAGCAGCCATTGCGTGGAGCACGAATCACGGGTTCGCTACACATGACCATTCAAACTGCAGTGTTGATTGAGACCCTTGAGGCGCTTGGTGCCGAAGTGCAGTGGGCATCTTGCAATATTTTCTCTACACAAGACCATGCTGCTGCAGCCATTGCCGCTAATGGCACCCCTGTTTATGCAATTAAGGGCGAGACCCTTGAGCAGTATTGGGATTTCACGCACCGCATTTTTGAATGGGCTGATGGCGGCTTCACTAATATGATTTTGGATGACGGTGGTGATGCTACTTTGTTGTTACATCTTGGCGCCCGTGCTGAAAAAGATCAAGCTTGCTTAAATCATCCAACAAGCGAAGAAGAAACAATTTTGTTTTCTGCTATCAAGAAAAAATTAGCACAAGACCCAACTTGGTATTCAACGCGCTTGGAAAAAGTGAAGGGTGTTACGGAAGAAACCACAACTGGTGTTCATCGTTTGTATCAAATGTTTGCTAAAGGTGAATTGAAGTTTCCTGCAATCAACGTTAACGACTCAGTAACCAAGAGCAAGTTCGATAATCTTTATGGTTGCCGTGAGTCTTTAGTTGATGCAATCAAGCGAGCTACCGACGTCATGGTTGCCGGTAAGGTTGCTGTAGTTTGCGGTTATGGCGATGTGGGTAAGGGCTCAGCTCAAGCCTTGCGTGCCTTATCTGCTCAAGTTTGGGTGACTGAGGTAGATCCAATCTGTGCATTACAAGCGGCAATGGAAGGCTACCGTGTTGTAACCATGGATTATGCTGCCGATAAAGCAGATATTTTTGTGTCTGCAACTGGTAACTACCACGTTATTACGCATGATCATATGGCGAAGATGAAGAATCAAGCCATCGTTTGTAATATTGGTCACTTCGATAATGAGATTGATGTTGCGGGTATTGAGAAGTACAAATGGGAAGAGATCAAACCACAAGTCGATCACGTGATTTTTCCAGCTGCCAACGGCAAGCCTGAAAAGCGCATCATCATCTTGGCTAAGGGCCGCCTGGTTAATTTGGGTTGCGGTACAGGTCATCCTTCCTATGTGATGAGTTCTTCATTTGCAAATCAGGTGATTGCTCAAATCGAATTGTGGAATGCGGTTGGTACCGCCAAATATCCAATCGGCGTTTACACATTGCCCAAGCATTTGGATGAGAAGGTTGCGCGCTTACAACTTAAGACTCTGAATGCCGAGTTGACAGTACTGTCTGATCAGCAAGCTTCTTATATTGGTGTAACAAAGGAAGGCCCATATAAGGCTGACCACTATCGTTATTAATCCAGTTTATTTAATTGATACCCTAGGCCCAAAATCATGGAATTAAGCGTCGAATTCTTTCCTCCAAAAACACCTGAAGGTGAGAAGAAGCTGCATCTTGTGCGCGAGCGTTTTAGTCAAACTCTGAAGCCCGCATTTTATTCTGTGACTTTTGGTGCCGGTGGCTCTACGCAGTCTGGTACCTTGAAGGTAGTGAGTGATATTCATGCTGCTGGTGCAGCGGTTGCTCCCCACTTATCTTGTGTTGGTAGCTCACGTGAAAGCGTGCGTGCGATGCTAAAGGAATATCAAGCTTTAGGGATTAAACGCATTGTGGCTTTGCGGGGTGACTTGCCATCGGGCATGGGTCAGTATGGCGAGTTTCATCATGCCAATGAGTTAGTAGAATTTATTCGCACAGAAACTGGTGATTGGTTTCATGTTGATGTAGCTGCTTATCCAGAGTGTCATCCTCAGGCGAAGTCTCCTGCTAGTGATGTCCATTTCTTTGTGCAGAAAATGAAAGCGGGTGCCAACTCTGCAGTTACTCAGTATTTTTATAACACTGATGCTTACTTTCGTTTTGTTGATGAAGCTTATGACTTGGGTGTAACAGAGCCGATCATTGCTGGCATCATGCCGATTACGAATAGTACTCAGCTATTGCGCTTCTCAGATACTTGTGGAGCTGAGATCCCGCGTTGGATTCGTCTGCGTCTGCAATCTTATGGTGACGACATTTCTTCTATTCGCGCATTTGGTGAAGAAGTTGTGACAGATTTATGCGATCAGTTGTTGACAGCAGGTGCACCTGGATTGCATTTCTACTCTTTAAATCAAGCAGATGCTGTTTTGACAATTGCTGACAACTTAGATTTAACAAAGTAAGTCAGCGAAGTAATCCAGACTCCGTAAGTAGGAGATCTAAATGCTCATCATGTGCTTGCGCCGCCCATTGGTCATCATTAAGTTTTTGCCAATCAAACCCAATCCCGATGCAGATGAACTTGGGATTGTTATTTCTGAGTGCAGCTAAGGTTCGATCAAAATATCCGCCGCCATAACCTAGGCGCCAATAATGAGTTCTACCATTCTCAATAGAGCTAGACCACCCGACGCAGGGAATGAGGATGCATTCAGGAGTAATTGCTGGCCTTGAAGGGTTATTTGGGTTGGGTTCAGGAACTCCATGTTGGCTTGGGGTCAAAGCATCCCCATCTTGCCACTCATAGAAGTCGAGGTGTTTATCAAGCCGCGCATAGGGAAGAGCCAGACGACAGCCAGGATTTTGGTTTGCCCAAGCGATTAATGCCGAACGCAAATCAAGTTCATCTTGAATAGGCCAATAAAGCGCTATAGACCGTAGGGAATTGCCATCATTCGCTAAAAACTGATTAAGACCAGCAATTAGCCTCTCTTTGGTTTGAGCATAACTTTGCCCGGCAGCAAATTCTTTACGCTGCTTTAACAAATCTTGACGAAGAGTTTTTGGCGAATTACCGTGCATATCATCCATTATCAGGCGAAAATTAGAAGATATAGTAAACAACTTAATGCCAAGCAAATACTGGCAAATATGTATAGGGCAAGATAGTGAAAAAGAAGTCTGAAGCTTCGACAACCAGTCGGCACCACTGGACCAAGATATTGATCCTGGGGCTAGCCTTGTCTATGCCTAGTGCCTTTGCTGAAAAGACCAAAAAATCAAGTCTTCCGAAATCCTATGAAAGTAAGGCAGCCCCTGCCCAGATTACTGATACAGATCGGATGTTTATTGATTTACGAGAGGCAGCCAGAAAGAATGATGTTTTCCGCACGCAACAGCTTTCATCGAATCTAGGCAATTATCCATTTGATGATTACGTAGCTTACTTTCGTATTAAGCCGCAATTATTTGATAGCGACGGTGGACAACGTAGCGATTACAGCGCTGATGCCCAAGTTATTGCATTTTTAAATCAGTATCAAGGAACGGCTTTGGCTGATCGCATGCGTAACGATTGGTTGTTGGTATTGGGCAAGCGAAAAGACTGGGCACGCTTTGATTTGGAGTATGCCAAATTTGTCTTGGATGATGACACTCAAGTGAAGTGCTATTCCTTGGCATCAAAATTATCACAAGGTGAGAGCCCTACTAAATTATCGATCGATACCCGGTCAGTTCTGCTGGATCCAAGTCACTTTGGACAAGCTTGTCAAGAGTTAGTTCCTTCCTTGGTTGCTGCTGGTGGAATGACGCCAAGCGAGGCCAGGGCAATCGGTCGTGCAGCTAGTGAGAGAGGCTTTGACACAATGGCACGTCGCTTGGGTGGCGAAGATCCTATTGCAGAAATTGTAAAAGCTGCAAAGGCTGATCCTGCGAAAGCCTACCGAGACTTTTTGCAGACATCATCACGCTATAGCAAAGAAAATCAAGCGGTTGCTTGGGGTGTGATTGGTCAATTCCTGGCAAAGAAATTAGATCCGAATGCTGACGATGCTTATCGCTTGCAGCAAGAGCTTGGTTACAACGAGTTGCTCTCAGTTGAGTCACAGGAGTGGAAGGTGCGCGCAGGCTTACGTGCTAAGGATTGGAGCTTGGTAAAAAATGCGATAGAGGGTATGAATCCCGTAGTGCGCAGTAAAGATCCGGCTTGGACTTATTGGTATGGCCGCGCATTAAAAGCCGAAGGTCAAGATACAAAGGCTAAAGAGAGCTTTGAGTTAATTGATGAGCAATACAATTTTTATGGACAACTGGCTCGCGAAGAGTTGGGTAAGTCAAATCATGCGCCATCTCGTACTAAGGTGACCGAGCAAGAGATTGATGCAATGACTAGTCGAAAGGGTTTTGTGAGGGGCGAGCATTTGTATGCCATGAACCTTCGCTTTGAAGGTAATCGTGAGTGGAATTGGGAGCTACGCAACATGACTGACAAACAGCTGTTGGCTGCTGCTGAGTACGCTAAGCGTATTCAGTTGTATGACCGTGCCGTCAATACCGCTGATCGTACAAAGCAAGAGCACGACTTTAGTTTGCGTTACCCAACGCCATTTAGGGATGAGCTTTCACCGATTGCAAGAAAAATTGACTTAAACCTTGCTTGGGCTTATGGACTCATTCGTCAAGAATCACGTTTCATCATGAATGCATCATCATCGGTAGGCGCCTCAGGCCTAATGCAGGTGATGCCTAATACGGCAAAGTATGTTGCTAAAAAGATTGGCATGCTGAATTACACTAATGACAAGCTAAGTGATACCAATACAAATTTAACTTTGGGCAGCAACTACCTCAACATGGTCTTGATCGACTTAGATGGTTCTTGGGTATTAGCATCGGCTGCCTATAACGCTGGACCCTCTCGCTCAAAAGCATGGCGCGAAAAATTAACAAGCCCTACTGAAGGCGCAATCTTTGCAGAGACTATTCCGTTTAATGAGACGCGCACTTATGTCAAAAATGTGCTCTCAAACGCAAATTACTATTCATCCGTCATGAATGGTCAAGCCCCATCTTTGAAGCAGCGCCTAGGAGTTATTTCACCTAAAGCGGCTACCCAATCTGAATTACCCTAATTAGCATTCATTAATAAGAGAGCTTATGAAATATGACATTCTTCTGATTGGTGGCAATGGATTTGTTGGACGAGTATTGGCTGCGCAATTGCAAGTGGTTGGTTATTCAGTTCTCTTGCCCACAAGCCACTTAGCTGCAGGCCGTGAGTTACGGATGTTGCCTAAAGTGCATTTAGAGGATGCTGATGTTCATGATTTTGATGAACTGCAATCTTTATGTGCACGCATTCATGACAATGGCGCTGTGATTAATTTGGTGGGCGTCTTGCACGATAAGCCGGCAACGCCTTATGGAAAAGTATTTAAAGCTGCACATGTAGATTTGCCGAAAAATATTATTACCGCGATGCAAATGCATGGCCTCAAGCGCTATCTTCATATGAGCGCCCTAGGAGCTGATTCTCATGGGCCATCGATGTATCAGCGGAGCAAGGGCGATGGTGAAGTGGCAGTGAAGGCCAGTAATTTAGATTGGACTATTTTTAGGCCATCAGTGATCTTTGGTGACCAAGACCAATTCATTAATTTATTTACCAAATTAACAAAGCTATTTCCAGTAATGCCTTTAGCAAACCATCAGGCAAAGTTTCAACCAGTAAGCGTGGATGATGTAGCAAGTGCTTTTGTGATGGCATTAAAGATGCCACAGACCATTCATAAATCATACGATTTAGTAGGACCTATGATCTACACCATGAAGGAGATTGTGGAGTTTGCTGCACGCAAAGCCAAAACATCCTGTGCCATTATTCCGGTACCCGATTTTTTAGGCTATCTACAAGCCCTAGCATTTGAATTCTTACCAGTACCTACTTTGATGTCACGTGACAATATTGCCTCAATGCAATTGCCTAATGTGCTGCCTATAAACGGTAAGGACGCACTAAGCGAAGTGTTCAAAATGAGTCGGCGAAGCCTTGAGGGTATGAAGTAATGAAGATCTACGCAGTCGGTGGTGCAATACGGGACACCTTAATGGGTTTGCCTGTGCACGATATTGACTATGTGGTCGTTGGCTCTAGCGTGGATGAAATGATTACGAAAGGCTTTCGTCCTGTGGGCAAGGATTTTCCTGTTTTTCTACATCCAGAAACCCAGGCCGAATATGCGCTAGCTCGCACTGAACGTAAAACAGGACAGGGGTATAAAGGCTTTCATTTTTATGCTGATCCTTCAGTTACCTTGGAGCAAGATTTAGAGCGTCGTGATCTAACGATTAATGCCATGGCGCAAGAAGTGAGCCCCGATGGAAAACAGTTTGGACCGATCATTGATCCTTATAACGGTCAAGAAGATTTAGCATCCAAAGTATTTCGTCATGTATCCGATGCATTTTCTGAGGACCCGTTACGTTTATTGCGTATTGCTCGCTTTGCTGCACGTTTGCCTGAATTTAGGATTGCTGATGAAACGATGTCTGCATTAAAAGAAATTGTTCAGGCGGGCGAGTTACACGCGCTTTCAGCAGAGCGTATTTGGCAGGAGCTAGCTAGAGGCCTAGTTGCTTCAAAGCCTATGCATATGTTTCAGGCTTTACTAGACACTGGCGCTGCCAAACCTCTGTTACCAAGAACACTCACTACAAAACTTGCAGAAGAGCCATTTCGTAAAGCATTAATTGAGTATTGCGAGGCCAGCAGCAATAGCTTAGAAGAGCGTTGTGCCATCGCTTTGATGGATTTAGCTGTCTCTGAAATTAGGTCATGGGCTGAATGCGTACGCATGCCTATTGAAGTGCGTGACTTTAGTGAGATTTTTAGTGAGTTAAAGGTACTGGTTGGTAAGCACTCTGAAGCCGCCTACCAACCTGTTGATATCTTGGCTTGGTTTAACCGCGCTGATGTTTGGCGTAAGCCAGATCGCGGCCAAGCATTACTTAATCTTGCTGGAAAAATTGGTTTCAATGTTTCTGTATTGGTAGCGGCTATGCGTAATGCTCAGGCATTAAATACCGCAGAGATTATTGCTGGTGTTGAGGCGCAAGACCGATCTAATGGCGAGCGTATTGGCAGTGCATTTGAATCTGCTAGGCTTGCTGCAATTACTGCCGCACTGCAGACTTAGACTTTAGAGCCTATTTCTACCGCGCAGTCCAGGTAGATCTTCTAGAGCGGAGTCAGGTAATAAAGCATCTAGATTCTTCGAGAAGGCAAACGCCTTAAAGAGCTCACCCATCTCCGCTTCAGAGAGTAATTTTTGCAATGAGTTCGAAATAGGCAAAAAAGTCTCGGGATCGCTTGGATCTCCAATCTCAAGCGCAATATCGCCAATGCCGGCATCCAATAAATATGCTGCTTGATTTGTCAAAAAAACATCATCAGCATTTTCTGTAAGCGCACTTTGAGCAATTTGTGACCATTCAACATGTGTTGTTAAGTCACAAAGCCCGGGTAGATGAAATGGATCTTGAATTGCATGGTGGCGATGGTGCGCCATTAATGTGCCTTCTAGCCTTTGCGGATGGTAATACTCACCTTCTGGAAAGCCATAGTCGAAAGTTAAAAATAAACCGGTATCTAGTTGCTTAGTAACTTGGCGCATCCATGCATTAGCAGGCGCATGAAGTTCGGTGACATAGCCCTCGGAAAAGTTACCATCTAAAAGACTTTCAGGCAATAACGCTTGCTCTACGGGCAAGCCAACTTTCCAAATGAGTTTGCCATCCTGAAAGGCAACGCCATACCAATACCAAAATCCATTTTGATAAATGATGGCATCACAGGGAATGGCATCGATCACTTCATTGGCAAGCATGATGCCCTTGAAATTCTTTGGTAATTCCTCAAGCCAATGGCATTGAGTGGATAACTTCAATTCCTTAACAAGATTACCTATATGTTCTTGCTGACGCTGTGCTAAGTCTGGAGAAATCTCGATGATGTCGTATCGATCTAATTCAAACCCCAGGTCATCTAAGCGACTCAGAATGGAGGCGGCGAGTTTTCCTGTGCCGGCACCAAATTCAAGAATTTGGGTAGGCAAACCTCTTTCTTTCAGACCCTCAAGGATTGGTAACAAAGTCGAGCAAATAGCAGCGCCAAAGAGGGGGCTTAGTTCTGGGGCTGTGGTGAAGTCCCCGCCGGTACCTAATTTATGGGCCCCAGCGCTGTAATAGCCCATTCCAGGCTCATATAGGATCATCTCCATGTACCTGGAAAATGATAGCCACCCTCCCTGGGAGGCTATCTCAGAGGCAATTTTGGCCTCGAGGAGTTCGCTATGCTCCATTTCTAGGCTGGTCAAGGTAATATCCATAGCTCGCTAGTCTAAGAGAATTTAATTGAACTCACCCTTATCCCAACAAAAGAAAGCAGTTTTAGTGACTGGCGCTGCCAAGCGTCTGGGTCGAGAAATTGCTTTGCAGTTTGCACGTCAGGGATGGGATGTTGCTGTTCATTATGGGCGATCTGAGCAAGAGGCTAAAGAAGTTGTCAGAGAAATCGAGATGATGGGGGTTAAATCCCAAGCTTTTCAGGCGGATTTATTAGACGAAGCTGCTATCAAAAAGTTGTTTACTGACGTGAGCCAGCAATTTGCAAACCTGCACTGCTTAGTCAATAGCGCATCTATTTTTGAGTACGATCGCGCCAACTCAAATACACCATTGACTGCTAAAAGCCTACAGGAGCATATGCAGGTTAATTTGACTGCACCGATTTTACTTTCTCAATTGATGTTTGAGTTTCAAAAAAAGAATTCAAGTAAAACAGGTGGTGAGAATTTGCCATCCGTGATTCAATTACTCGATCAAAAGTTAATTAATCTCAATCCGGATTATTTGTCATACACCTTATCTAAAGCTGCGCTAGCAACTTCAGTAGAGGTATTGGCCCTCGATTTTGCTCCTCACCTGAGGGTGATTGGCTTAGCCCCTGGAATTTCTTTGCCTTCTGGCGATCAAACTAATGATGGGTTTACGAAGGCACATCAAATGACGCCATTAGGAAAATCTTCAACACCTGAGGATGTTGCTAAGGCAGCCGTCTTTTTAGCTCAGGCTAACGCCATTACTGGAACCACTTTGTATGTTGACGGTGGCCAACATTTATTACCATCATCACGCGATGTGATGTTTAAGACAAATTAAGTAGATTATTTATGCACACTATTCTTTCCCATCCTGCACTGGCTGATTGCCGCCGCTTATTTTTACGCGACTATGAAATTTATATCAACATCGGCGTTCATGATTTTGAGAAAAAAGCGGAACAGCGTGTCATTCTCAATGTGGACCTCTACATTCCATTGGCCAAGAATACGCCAACAAACGACCAATTAGAAGAAGTGGTCGATTATGACTTTATGCGTGAAACCATTAAGGCACGGGCTTCTAAGGGCCATATCCATCTTCAAGAGACGTTCTGCGATGATATCGTTGCGGTAATGCTTGCGCATCCTAAGGTGTTAGCAGCATGCGTTAGGACTGCAAAGCCAGACGTCTATCCAGACTGTCATTCCGTTGGTGTCGAAGTATTTCGAATCAAGTCAGCATAAGTGAGTTTTTATGGGTGATATTCGTAAAGTGATCTTCGAAGAAAACAAGCTAGAGAAAAAACTCTGTCGCTTAGTTGGCCAAGCTATTGGCGACTTTGGCATGATCGAAGACGGAGACAAGGTAATGGTCTGTGTTTCTGGTGGCAAAGACAGTTATGCCATGCTAGATATTTTGATGAAGTTACGTGAGCGGGCACCGATCAACTTTGATATCGTGGCCGTTAACCTGGACCAGAAGCAGCCTAATTTTCCTGCAGAAATACTTCCTAGTTATTTAAAAAGCTTGGGAGTTCAGTTTCATATTGAAGAGCAGGACACTTACAGTATTGTGAAGCGTGTTATTCCAGAAGGTAAGACGACTTGTGGTTTGTGTTCCCGTTTACGCCGCGGCATTTTGTATCGCGTAGCAGATGAGCTCGGCGCCACTAAGATTGCCTTAGGACATCATCGCGATGACATCCTGGAAACCCTGATGCTCAATATGTTCTATGCAGGCAAGTTAAAAGGTATGCCGCCAAAGCTTCGTTCTGATGATGGTAAGCATATTGTTATTCGTCCTTTAGCTTATGTTCCCGAGAAATTGTTAGAGCGTTATGCACAGGATATGAATTTCCCAATTATTCCGTGCGATCTGTGCGGTAGTCAGCCCAATCTTCAGCGCCAAGTCATGAAAGAAATGTTGCGCGATTGGGAGAAAAAATACCCTGGGCGCGTAGAGAATCTATTTCGCTCAATGCACCATATCGTTCCATCCCATTTAATGGACGGGGAAGCTTTTGATTTCCAAAATTTAGAGATTTCTACAGAGCTATCTGGCATCGCTGCTAGATCCTCTGGGGATAAGGCAATTGATGAGGCTGAATTAGACGAATTGGCTTGTGGAACCCTCATTCAAGGGACTTATAATTCCCCTTTATGAATATCGTCATATTGGCTGCGGGGCAAGGAAAGCGGATGAAATCTGCCCTGCCCAAGGTCCTGCAAACTTTAGCGGGCAGACCACTTCTTCACCACGTGCTGATTACTGCTCTATCTTTACAAAATAAACAGACTAAAACTGGTCCGATTGTGGTGGTTGGGCATGGCGCTGCTGACGTTAAAGCATTCTTAGCTAATACAAGCAAAGAGGATCCTGGTTTTAGCAAAATCAGCACTGTCCTTCAGGCAGAACAAAAGGGCACAGGTCACGCGCTCTTGCAGGCGCTTCCAAAGCTGGATGTGCAAGAGCCTACTTTAGTTTTGTATGGCGATGTACCGCTGACTAGTAAAAAGACTTTAAGTAAGCTGACTAAATTAGCTGATGGTGTGCGTGGTCAAGATTCCGCTTTAGCTTTGCTTACTCAAAATCTTGCGAACCCAACAGGCTATGGTCGCATAGTGCGTGACGCAGATGGTTCGGTACAAGAGATTGTTGAAGAGAAGGATGCAACGCCAGCACAAAAAGCGATTCATGAAATTAATACCGGCATCATGGTATTGCCAACGAATACATTAAAGAAGTGGCTTAAAGCCTTGCGCGCGAGCAACGCTCAAGGTGAATACTACTTAACCGATGTGATTACGATGGCTGTAAAAGATGGTGTTCCCATTCGTACTACACAAGCTGATGATGAATTTGAAACTATCGGCATCAATAGTCGTGACCAGTTGGCTAGCCTAGAGCGAGTCCATCAACTTCATATTGCTCATCAACTGATGGATACTGGCGTATCGCTGGCTGATCCTGCACGCATTGATGTGCGTGGCACTCTTGAGTGCGGCACTGATGTTTTCATTGACGTGGGATGCGTCTTCGAGGGATGCGTTACCTTAGCAGCGGGTACAAAGGTTGGTCCTTACTGTGTGATTCGTAATAGCGTGATTGGTAAAGCAGTGGCAGTGCATGCATACAGTCATATTGACGGTGCTAAAGTTGGCAATCAATCGGTGATTGGTCCATACGCACGTTTACGTCCTGGCGCCGATCTATCAAATGATGTTCATATTGGTAACTTCGTTGAAGTCAAGAACAGTAAGATTGCTGCTAATAGCAAAGCAAATCATTTATCGTACGTGGGTGATTCCATTGTTGGATCCAGAGTCAATATTGGCGCAGGCACCATTACCTGTAACTATGACGGTGTTAACAAACATCAGACCATTATTGAGGATGATGTCTTTATTGGATCAGATACTCAGTTGGTTGCTCCGGTACGAGTTGGGCGTGGCGCTACATTGGGTGCGGGTACAACCCTTACCAAAGATGCGCCTGCAAACCAGTTGACTGTCTCAAGAGCTCGGCAAGTATCTTTGCAGTGGAAGCGCCCTATTAAGCAAGAGAAAAAGTCTGCTACGAAGAAAGTAGTTAGTAAGCCAGTTGCTTCAAAGAAGTCTGCTGCCAAAAAAGTCGCAAAGGGCAAAAAATAATGTGCGGTATTGTTGGTGCAGCCTCTCATCAAAATATTATTGATGTTTTGGTTGAGGGCTTACGTCGTCTTGAGTACCGTGGTTATGACTCCTGTGGGTTTGCGGTAATTAATGGTGATGATGCTAAGCATCCAATCAAAAGAGCGCGCACAACAGCCCGTGTATCTAAATTGGCTGATCAAGGAAAAGAGTTTATGGGCACTATTGGTATTGCCCATACTCGCTGGGCTACACATGGCAAGCCAGATACCCAAAATGCACATCCCCACATTTCTAATGAATTGATTGCAGTAGTGCATAACGGCATTATTGAGAATTATGAAAATCTGCGAATAGAGTTAAAAGCTGCTGGTTATTTTTTTATCTCTGAGACTGATACTGAAGTCATTGCACATTTGATTCATCAGGAATACCTTGCTAGCGGTCAAAAGGATATTGCTCAATCAGTAAGGACGGTCTTGCCTAAATTACATGGCGCATATGCGATTGGTGTCATTGCTCAAGATAAGCCCGCCACTTTGGTTGGTGCGCGCGCTGGTTCACCCCTAGTAGTAGCACTTGGGGAACATGAAAACTTTTTGGCTTCAGATGCTCTTGCTTTAGCTGGACGTGCTAGTTCAATGATGTATTTGGAAGATGATGACATTGCGATTCTCACGGCTGACAGTGCGCAAGTAATTGATCAATCTGGAAAGACTGTGCAAAGAGAGCGTAAGCCGATGCCTACTCAGGCGGAATCTGTAGATCTAGGCCCTTATCAGCATTACATGCAAAAAGAGATTTTTGAGCAACCCAGAGCCATTGGAGATACTCTAGCCAATATTGCTTCTTTTGGTCCAGAACTCTTTAATGCCAATCCAGATGACTGGCAAAAATTTGATCAAATCTTGATTTTGGCTTGCGGTACCAGTTATTACTCGGCTTGCGTTGCTAAATATTGGTTAGAAGATATCGCCGGTATTCCAACTCAGGTTGAGATTGCAAGTGAGTATCGTTATCGCACGACTGTGCCAAATCCAAAAACACTCATTGTCGTGGTTTCTCAATCTGGTGAGACTGCCGATACTTTGGCGGCACTTCGTCACGCCAAGACTCTTGGACACCCTTACACGCTAGCTATTTGCAATGTTGCCAGTAGCGCAATGGTTCGCGAAACTAATTGGCATTTTCTGACTAAGGCAGGAATTGAGGTTGGTGTTGCATCGACTAAGGCATTTACAACTCAATTACTAGCTTTGTACCTTTTAGCTGTTTCGCTTGCCAAGCGAGCGGGCAAGATCTCTGCTGAAAAAGAAAAAGAACTACTTCGAGAATTACGCCATTTACCAAAAGCTTTGCACGCAGTATTAGCGCTTGAGCCACAAATCATTGCCTGGAGTGATGCATTTTCTAAATGTGAAAATGCACTTTTCTTAGGTCGCGGCTTACACTATCCAATTGCCCTTGAGGGAGCACTCAAGCTCAAAGAGATTTCTTATATTCATGCTGAGGCCTATCCAGCTGGTGAGTTAAAGCACGGCCCATTAGCATTGGTGACCAACAAGATGCCAGTGGTAACAGTTGCCCCAAATGATGTGCTCCTGGAGAAATTGAAGTCCAATATGCAAGAAGTAAAGGCGCGCGGCGGAAATTTGTATGTCTTTGCTGACCACGATACAAATATTGTTAGTGCCGAAGGAATTAATGTTATCCGTTTGCCTGAGTATTACGGCAATCTCTCTCCAATCTTGCATGTAGTGCCACTGCAGTTGCTGGCGTATCACACAGCTTGTGCGCGTGATACTGATGTTGACAAGCCAAGAAACCTCGCAAAAAGCGTTACCGTTGAATAATTTTCATGTTTGACTTTTTTCCAAAGCTGTGGGCAAATTTCAGTAGTTAAATCAGGGCTTTACAAAGCCCTGATTACATTTATGTGTTCAAATAAGTCCTGTTAAAGAGGATATTTTTTGCAATTCATGTTTCCGTCGAAAGTGCCACCACTCTCACGTTTCAATTTGCTTCTGTTGATTTGCACAGGCTTGTTGTCTGCGTGTGCAGTTGGCCCAGACTTTAAGCGGCCAGATGCCCCGAAGACTAAGTCTTATACAGAAAGCCCACTGTCTCAAAAATTAACTACCGCTACTGGAGTGCCTGGTGGAACTCCTCAAGAATTTGCCGAGGGGGCAGATATAGAGGCTCAATGGTGGACACTTTATAAGTCTCCAGGGCTAGACGCTTTGATTAAAAAAGCACTTGAGCAAAATCCAAACCTAGGCGCAGCAGATGCAGCATTGCGTGCTGCACAAGAAAATGTGAGCGCTCAAATTGGTGGCCAATACTTTCCAGCAGTAAGTGTTGGTGGCTCGGCTACTCGGCAACTTCAGCCATCAGCAATCTATGGCCTGCCATACGGATCTGACACTTACAATCTTTACAACACTTCGGTAAACGTTACTTATAAGCTAGATGTATTCGGTGGAGCACGTCGAGCTGTTGAGGGAGCTAGAGCACAAGCAGAGGTTGCTCAGTTTCAACTAGAGGGGGCTTACCTTTCATTAACTGCCAATGTTGTTACTGGCGCAGTCAAGGAAGCTGCTCTACGCGCGCAAATGAAGGCTGCAGAAGAGATCTTAAAAGCTCAAATCAATTTAGCCGAAGTAACAGAAAAACAATTAAAGATCGGCACTGTCAATAAGATTGATTTGACCTCCCAGCAAACTTTAGTGGCGAGTTCGCAAGTTGATTTATTTAACTATGAACGTAATTTAGCGTTTGCTCGCAATCAGCTAGCCTTGTTAGTTGGGGAGCTTCCTAGTAACGCTAATATTGCAAAGTTTGACCTCTCTAATTTGCACTTACCTGAAAAGTTACCACTCTCTATTCCATCAAGCCTGGTACGTCAGCGCCCAGATGTGCGTGCAGCGGAAGCCCAGCTCAAGGCCCAGAATGCATTTGTTGGTGTAGCGACAGCCAATCTATTGCCCCAGTTCAATATCACTGGATCGATTGGTTCCGCCGCACTCACCTCTGCTGCATTATTTGGACCTAACTCTGCATTGTGGTCTATTGGCGGTGGAATTTTGCAGCCCTTATTTCAGGGTGGTCGGTTGTTGGCGCAACGTCGGGGCGCAATTGCAAATTATGAGCAAGCAGCTTTTCAGTACCAAGCAACAGTCTTGAATGCTTTTCAAGAAGTAGCGAATGCATTACGCGCGCTTGAAACCGGCGCTCAAGCCCTTAAAGCAGCATCTGATGCAGAGCGTTATGCCTATGAAACATTAGATCTAGTGCAACAGCAATATAAATTAGGTACTGCAAGTTACTTGGCGGTCCTTTATTACCAAAATCAGTATCAACAAGCAAAAGTGAAATCAGTCGCAGCTCAAGCAACCCGTTTTTCTGATACCGCAGCTTTATTTGCGGCATTAGGCGGTGGCTGGTGGAATCGTGAGGGTCCTGCCTTTAAACCAAAAGACATAGCGAATAAAGATCAAAATGAAACTTCTGGAACAAATTAAGAACAAACTCATGGCCATGATTCTTGCCTTATGGGCGTGGATGAGGCTCAAGGCAGTCGAGTGGAAATTGCGTGAAAAAGCAATCTCACTTTGGGAAAAAGCCAAGACTTTTTATGCTCGCATGGGTCAAAAATGGCGTGGTACCAAAGCATATGCCAAGCTCATGACTATGGAGCCCCTGCAGCGCCGAATGATCATCATGTTGTGCGGAGTATTTTTACTACTAGGCTTAATTTTTACATTTAATCAAGCCAAGATGTTCATGATTAAGTATTTCGTCTCAGGCATGGGATTGCCTCCAGCAACAGTTTCAACGATGGTCGTTGCCACTTCTGAATGGCAGCCCAAGCTCACTAGTGTTGGTAATGTGCGCGCCTTTAGGGGTGTGGAATTAAGTACTGAGATTGGAGGCTTGGTACTGACAGTGCCCATTAAGTCAGGCCAAGATGTAAAAGAAGGCGATTTATTAATTAAGTTAAATGATGCATCTGATGTTGCCCAGTTGAAATCCTTAAAAGCAATGGCTGACCTTGCGAAGGTCATTAATGAGCGCGATAGCCAGCAGCTAGCTATTCAGGCAATCAGTAAAAATGTATTTGATACTAGTGCGGCAGATGCAAAGTCTAAGAGTGCGCAAGTTGAGTCGCAGACCGCTCTGGTCGCTAAAAAGAATTTAAAGGCGCCCTTTAGTGGTCGGGTGGGTATTGTATCGATCAACCCTGGTCAGTATGTGAATCCTGGCGACAAGCTTTTAACCCTGCAAACTTTGGACCCTATTTTTGTGGACTTTAACTTGCCACAAAATAATGCGGAGCAAATTCAGGTCGGCCAAAAAGTAGTCGTGACAACAGATGCCTTTAAAGATGCAAGCTTTACCGGCAAGATTACAGCTGTCAGCCCAAAAGTAGATACCAATACTCGTAACATTCAAGTTGAGGCGCAAGTTGCCAATCCAGATAAGAAAATTTTCCCGGGAATGTTTGCTAATGTGAATATTCAAGTCGGCGAACAGGTAAAACTATTAACCTTACCGCAAACAGCTGTCACTTATAACCCATATGGATCTACAGTATTTGTTGCTAAACCCACTGGCAAGAAAGATAAGCAAGGTAAGCCAGCATTAGAGGCGCAACAAGTATTTGTTACTACTGGTGCAACACGAGGCGATCAAGTAGCAATCCTCAAAGGAGTTGAAGAGGGCGCCACAGTAGTGACAAGTGGTCAATTAAAGCTAAAGAATGGCACACCGCTCATTATTAATAACAAGGTGCAGCCAGCAAATTCAGCTGATCCTAAGCCGCAGGAATAATTAGCCCATGAATTGGACCGACATATTCATTCGCAGACCAGTACTTTCACTGGTAGTGAGTGCGCTCGTGTTGGTGTTTGGTTTAAAGGCCATTGGTTCTTTGCCGGTCAATCAGTATCCACAAACTCAGAATGCAGTTGTGACGATCAGCACGGCTTACTATGGCGCTGATCCAGAAACGATTGCAGGTTTTATTACGCAGCCGCTTGAAGCTTCAATTGCACAGGCACAGGGCATTGATTATTTATCGTCAACGAGCGTAAGTGGGGTTTCCACAATTACTGCTACCTTGAAGTTGAACTACGACTCAAACTCAGCATTAACCCAGATTCAGACACAAATTAGTGCAGTTAAAAATCAGCTACCACCCCAAGCTCAGCAGCCAGTGTTGACAGTTCAGGTAGGTCAATCAACTGCCGCAATGTATATGGGTTTTTATAGCGATGACATACCCAATAATGCAATTACAGATTATTTACTGCGTGTTGTAAAGCCAAAACTGGATGCAGTTGAAGGTGTACAAAATGCTGAAATTATTGGCGGTAGAAAATTTGCTCTGCGTGCATGGCTAGACCGCGAGAAGATGGCCGGGCTTGGAATTGGTGCTGACGATGTATTTTCTGCGATGTCTGCAAATAACTATTTATCAGCAGTCGGAAGCACTAAGGGCGATATGGTTGCCGTCGATCTAGTCGCTGGCACTGACTTGCACACCCTAGACGAATTTCGTAAGCTGGTTATTAAAAAGGATGGTGTCAATATTGTTTATTTGGATCAAGTAGCCACAGTTACTTTGGGATCTGAAGACTACAACACCAATGTCGCTTTTAGCGGCAGAAAATCTGTATTTATTGGTATCAAGGTTGCTCCTCAGGCTAACTTATTAGACGTTGCACAGCGCGTAAGAGATGCTGTCCCCGATATTCAGAAGCAGCTACCAATCGGCATGACTGGCAAGATCGTTTATGACTCAACTAAATTTATTACTAGCTCTATTGATGAGGTAGTTACGACATTGATCGAGGCCTTGATAATTGTGACGGTAGTGATTTATCTTTTCTTAGGCAGTATCCGAGCAGTTGCTGTCCCAGTGATTGCTATGCCACTCTCGCTCATTGGCACATTCTTTTTGATGCAGATATTGGGCTACTCCATTAATTTACTAACGCTTTTGGCCTTAGTGTTAGCAATTGGTCTAGTGGTTGATGATGCCATCATCGTGGTTGAAAACGTCGATCGTCATATGAAAGAGGGTAAGTCTCCACTAGAAGCCTCTTTGATCGCCGCTCGTGAGCTAGGCAGCCCTATTTTGGCAATGACAGTTGTTTTGATTGCAGTGTATATCCCGATTGGTTTCCAAGGTGGATTGACTGGTGCGCTCTTTACAGAATTTGCTTTTACTTTAGCTAGCGCAGTTGCTGTCTCAGGCCTGATTGCATTAACACTTTCGCCAATGATGTGTTCACGCATCTTTACTGAAGAGCAGGAAGCATCTTCTTTTGTCAAAAAGATTGATCGCATTTTTGATAAGGTTCATCACAGCTACCAAAATACCTTACGAGATTTGCTAAGTACATGGCAGGTCATTATTGTGATGGGTGCGATTCTTCTAGGCGGGGTTGCTTATCTTTACGCTACAGCCCGTTCTGAACTAGCGCCAACTGAAGACCAAGGTATTGTGTTGATGCAAGCATCCGGTCCACCAAATAGCACTGTCAATCAAATGCAGACTTACGCAGATCAAATCTATGCGATTGCGAGTGCTGAGCCAGAGTATGAGCAGGCGTTCCAAATCACTAGCCCAACCTCAAGCTTTGGCGGTATTTTGTTGAAGGATTGGAGTGAGCGCAGTCGTAATGCGACGAAGTTCCAACAAGATATGCAGCAGAAGTGGAATACGATTGCAGGTGCCCGTGTTGCAGCTTTTCAGTTCCCAGCATTACCAGGAGCGCAGGGCTTTCCAGTACAAGTCGTCATCAATACTACTGAATCCTATGAGCAGCTTAACGAAGTTTCCCAGGCGGTTTTGGACAAAGCACGTCGTTCTGGAAATTTTTTCTATGTAGATTCAGATCTAAAGATTGATAAACCTCAAGATGTACTTGTAATTGATCGAGAAAAAGTAGCTGCCTTGGGTATGACTCAGCAACAAGTTGGCTCCGCATTGTCTGCTGCCTTAGGTGGCGGATATGTTAATTACTTCTCAGTGGCGGGGAGATCATATCGTGTGATTCCACAAGTGAAGCAGACTGATCGTTTAAATCCGGACCAGATTTTGGATTACTACATTCGTACCCCGAGTGGTGCAATGATTCAGGCGCGGACGATTGCCAGTATTAAGCAGCGTATTGTTCCTCAGTCAATCAATCACTTTCAGCAATTGAACTCTGCCACGATTGCAGGTGTGAGTACGCCATTCATCTCCCAGGCTGATTTATTGGAGTTCATGCGCCAATCCTTAAAAGAGGTTGCGCCCAATGGTTACAGCATGGACTACGCAGGCCCATCACGCCAGTTTATGGCCGAGTCGGGCGGCTTCTTAGTCACCATGTTCTTTGCGATTCTGATTGTGTTCCTGGTGCTTGCTGCTCAGTTCGAAAGCTTCCGCGATCCGATTGTGATTTTGGTGTCAGTACCACTCGCTTTATTCGGCGCACTGATCTTTATCAATTTAGGATTTACTACTTTGAACGTCTATACCCAAGTGGGCTTAGTCACTTTGATGGGGCTTATTAGTAAGCACGGTATTTTGATTGTAGAGTTCGCTAATGAACTACAAGAAGCAGGGCGCAGTAAGTTAGATGCCATTATTGAGGCAAGTAGTGTTCGCTTAAGACCCATTTTGATGACAACGGCAGCAATGGTATTGGGAGTCTTACCTCTAGTGATTGCATCTGGGGCAGGCGCTGCTGGCCGCCAATCCATGGGTATTGTGATCTTCACTGGCCTATCTATCGGCACCTTGTTTACTTTATTTGTAGTGCCTGCAATGTACCTCTTTATTGGCGCCGACCATCACGCGAAGAAGTTTAAGCAAGAGTAGCAACAAGGAACTATTGCAACTCAATATCACTTATTAATGATATTGAGTTCTTTCTCCGCAAATTCATGAAAATGAGTTTCTGTCTCAAGTTGTTTTAGCCAGCGATTAATATTTTTGAGATTAGCGCGTTCACCGGTTTGTTTCGGGAAAGCCTTGTTTAGTAAAATCCAACGATGGACACACAGGGCCAGGACAATATCGCCAATATGAAATTGTTCTCCTGAGCAATATGCTTGAGACTCTAGTGTTTGATTAAGTAAGCCAAATAATTGGTTTGTATCTTGATACGCTTTTTGAATGCCGGCATGATCTTGCTCAGCCTCCACAATTCTAGTAAGGCCAATAAAGGTAGGACGTAGAGCTGGCCAAAGAGTGCCAACTTGCCAGTCCATCCACTTTTCAGAGCTGAACTGAGAGGTAATACCCGATGGAAAACGCTTGTTTTTATCGTACCGTGAAGCCAAGTAGCGCATGATGGTATTAGATTCCCAGAGCACGAGATCACCGTCTTCTAGGGTAGGCACCAAGCCATTCGGGTTTAGTTTTAGGAATTCTGGTGAGCGAACTATGCCAAATTGCATCCCTGCGTCAATACGCTCAAAGTCTTTGCCTTCTGTCAGCCCCAATTCAGCAAGACACCACAATACTTTTTGAACATTGATTGAACTTTTACGACCCCATAAACGCATCATGGCATTTCCTTGAAAGGCTATTTAAGCAGTTTTTACTTCTGCATAATCAAGGCCAACAAATTTGCTGCGAGCAAAAATGAGAGGCTCTTTTTCTGGATGATTTTTTAAGCTAAGGACTTTAGCAAGAATAATATTATGGTCTCCGCCGTCATATACAGAAACAGTCTCGCACTCATAGTAAGCAACACAGTGCTCAATTTGAGTTAAACCACTTTGATCAAGTTTGTGCTCAATCCCAATAAATTGTTCATGTTTGACAGTGGCAAAGTGCATCGCCAAATTTTCTTGAGAACGTTCTAGCACATGGATGAGATGTTTCTTGCCTATTTCTACCCAAGGCATTAAACGAGAATGCTTTTTAAGATTCCACAGAATCAGTGGCGGCTCGAGAGAAACTGTATTAAATGAGCTAATGGTGACGCCGTGATGACCTTGGTTTTCATCCAGACAGGTGATCACCGTGACCCCGGTTGCAAATGATGCGAAACCTTGACGTAATTCTTGTGAGGTAAACGGGGCCATCAAACTCTGCTTACTTTGCTTGTGTTTTAAGTGTAGGAGCGATAGTTGTCCCTGGGATAGGAATCAATATTTCGTTTTCTTCCGCCTTCACACATTTAAAGCGGTATTCGTTACCCGCCTTAGAAAGAAAGCTAGCGCCTTCATAAAAGTCACCTCTGCAGGCCTTTGTTGCAAAGTCCATCACATCCTGTGGATTAGAGCTAGAAGTGATGAGGCGCATATTTCCCATAGACATATTGATTTGAGTGGAATAGCACCCAGTGAGTATCAAGCCAGAAATCGCGGTTAATAGTAGAATTTTTTTCATGGAAGCCTCCATAATTAGCAATGCTCGTTAGGATAAACCTATTAGGGATTTATTGCGGAAAAATGCCCGCTTATAAAAGGAAGAGACATGTTTAGAGCAATTTTGGTAAACAAGGATGATCAAGGCTATTGCGCTGAGCTTGGCCAGGTAGATGAGGCTAGCCTACCAGAGGGGGAGGTTCGGGTTAAGGTCCTGTATTCCACCCTCAATTACAAAGATGGTCTAGCTATTACCGGCAAGGGGCCTGTGGTCAGAAGCTTTCCCATGATTCCTGGGATCGATTTTGCTGGTGAAGTGATTGAAAGTACTAGCTCAGACTTCAAGGCAGGCGATATGGTGCTCTTGAACGGCTGGGGAGTGGGGGAAGGTCATTGGGGCGGTTTAGCGCAGCAGGCTAGAGTCAAGGCCGATTGGTTAATTCCTCTGCCCAAGGGATTTACGGCTAAGCAAGCTTTGGCAATTGGCACAGCCGGATATACAGCGATGCTCTGCGTCATGGCTTTGCAAAAGCATGGCCTCAAGCCGAGTGATGGCGAGGTGTTGGTGACTGGTGCCGCAGGTGGGGTAGGTAGTTTTGCTATCACTTTGTTAAGCAAACTAGGCTTTACTGTTGTTGCAAGTACTGGCCGAATGGCTGAAGCAGATTATTTAAAGAAACTGGGCGCTGCTGAAGTAATTGATCGTGCCACCTTATCTGCTCCAGGCAAACCTTTAGCAAAAGAACGCTGGGCTGCAGTGGTGGATAGTGTTGGTAGTCATACCTTAGCCAATGCGTGCGCGCAAACCAAGAGCGAAGGCGCGGTAGCTGCTTGTGGGCTTGCACAGGGTATGGACTTTCCCTCTAGTGTTGCGCCATTTATTTTACGTGGTGTAACTTTATATGGCATTAACAGTGTCACTGTGCCACGTGCAAAGCGGATTACTGCGTACGAGCAATTAAGTAAACTGCTTGATCTCAAAACTTTAGATGAAATTTCTCATGAGATTACTTTGGAAGATTCCCTGAAGTATGCGCAAGAGTTGATGGCGGGTAATGTCCGTGGTCGCTTAATTGTTGATGTAAATAAGTAAGCGAGAGATCAGAATTTATTCTACAGCTTGGGGTTTGCGTGCTTTTAGTTTTGACCAAATCTCAAGTTTTTCAGGATTAGAAAGGTCGGACCAATCTGCAATTTCAGCAAGGGTGCGATAGCAGCCGCGACAGAAACCATTCTCGGGATTGATATCGCACCAGTTGATGCAAGGTGATGGGATAGTTGTCAAAATAAACCTAAAGCTACAGTTATTGGAAAGAAAAAATTCACATTATGACTACTCAAAATAAAGCAAAAGCGGAAAGTGCTATTCATTATCCATTAGGAGAGGCACTTCCTGAGCTTGGTAGCACTATTGAGATTGCACCAGGTGTTCGCTGGCTCAGAATGAAGCTCCCATTTGCCTTAGACCATATCAATCTCTGGCTTTTGCGTGATGAGATTGATGGCATCTCAGGATGGACGATTGTGGATTGTGGCATTGCGAATGATGAGACTAGAGATTCGTGGGAGAAGATTTTTGCTACCCAGCTTGAGGGCTTGCCTGTTCTCAGAGTTTTGGTAACGCATATGCATCCAGATCATGTCGGTTTATCTCAATGGTTGTGTGATAAATGGCATGCACCGTTGTGGATTTCGATGACTGACTTTTTAACTGCTCAATGGTTAAGTTGTAAAGAAGGTGGTGCTGCAATTGGAGTTCGCGCTGGCGGTGGTGGATCTGCTGATCATTTTCAGAAGCATGGTTTGACTGCACCAGAAGATTTAGAAAAAATTCGGGGACGTTCTAATTACTATAGCAATATGGTTCCAGGTGTGCCTCGCCAATATCGCCGCATTATGGATGGCGAAAATATTTTGATTGGCGGACATCAATGGCAAGTCATCATGGGGTATGGACACGCACCTGAACATGCATCACTGTTTTGTAAAGACTTGGGGATCTTAATTTCTGGTGACATGCTTTTGCCGCGCATCTCAACAAATGTCAGCGTATTCGATGCCGACCCGGACGCTGACCCATTAGGTCTTTATTTAAGCTCGCTCGATGAATATTTGCCTTTACCCGATGACACCTTGGTATTGCCATCACACGGTAAGCCATTTACGGGTATGAAGCTACGTATTGCGCAATTAAAAGCTCATCATGACGATCGTTTGGCTGACACACTCGGTGCATGTAAAAAACCGGCACATGCTAGGGAGATCGTGCCGGTTTTATTTAAGCGTGAATTAGATATTCATCAACTCACTTTTGCTATGGGTGAGGCTATTGCCCATCTGAATTACCTACTTCGTCGAGGAAAGTTGCATCGCCAGCTTTGCGACGACGGCGTGTTGCGGTTTTCCGTGGTTTAGCTTTAACGCTACTTGCAGTAGTACTCGGCTCTTCTTTTGATGCAGCGCCTGCAGCGCTTGCTGCAGATACCGCATCACCAAATGATTTCAGGGCCATCATCGTAGCGTGCTGTACTTCTAAGCCTTGAATGGTGGATTTGAGGATATTGAGGTTCAGATTTAGCCAGCTTTCAACGCTTTTGAGGTCTTTGATGCGCTTTTCTAGTTCGTCAACATCCAGGCCTGGGAAAGCCGAGTTAAAGCCGCCGGCAGCCTTAGCGGCATCTGTAGTGAAGGGAAATTGGCCAGCTTGACCGGTCGCACCTTGCCCCCACATGGTTTTAAACATTTCAAGGCTTTGATTAAATTCTGGAATTGTTCCAAACATACCTACTCCGAGTTAAATGAAAAGTGGCTTTTCCAATAGAATAAGGGATTCTAGAGATTTATCCCGGTTAATCAATGCAATCTAATGGTATTTCACAGTCTTATACCCGTGGTCAGGCGCTTCCCGAGCTGCTGAAGCAGCGCATCCTGATTTTGGATGGTGCAATGGGCACCATGATTCAGCAGTACAAATTGACTGAGGCTGACTACCGTGGTTTGCCTGGTAATACCCGTTTTGCTGATCATCCCGGAGATATTAAGGGCAATAACGAGCTCTTGGTTTTGACCCAACCGCAAATTATTAGCAAGATACATGAGCAGTATTTAGATGCAGGTGCAGACATTATTGAAACTAATACTTTTGGTGCAACCTCAGTTGCTCAAGAGGATTACAAAATGGCTGGCCTAGCGCGTGAGATGAATGAAGTTTCAGCAAAGCTTGCTCGCGCAGCCTGTGAAAAATACAGCACGCCTGATAAACCCCGTTTTGCCGCTGGAGCAATTGGCCCCACACCAAAGACAGCCAGCATTTCTCCGGATGTCAATGATCCGGGCGCGCGCAACATCTCCTTTGATGCTTTGCGGGCTTCTTATCGTGAGCAGATTGAGGGCTTATTTGCAGGCGGTGTAGATTTGTTTTTGGTTGAAACCATTTTTGACACACTCAATGCTAAGGCTGCGCTATTTGCTTTAGATGAATTCTTTGAAGAAACTGGCGAGCGTTTACCAGTGATGATTTCAGGAACGGTAACTGATGCCTCCGGACGGATTTTGTCAGGCCAAACCGTTGAAGCATTTTGGAATAGCTTGCGCCATATCAAGCCACTGACATTTGGCCTGAACTGTGCCTTAGGCGCTGCCTTGATGCGCCCTTATATTGCAGAATTGGCGCGGATCTGTGATGCAGCAGTTTCTTGTTATCCAAACGCTGGTCTTCCTAATCCGATGAGTGACACTGGTTTTGATGAGACCCCAGAAATTACTTCTAGCCTCGTAGATGGTTTTGCTAGAGATGGCTTAGTGAACTTGGTTGGCGGTTGCTGTGGTACTACGCCTGATCACATTCGTGCCATTGCTAATGCAGTCGCGAAGCGCAAGCCGCGTGCTTTCTATCGGGAAAATTCTGAGGCAGCAGCATGAGTAAGTCAGATAAAAAAGTGATGCCAGCAATGAAGCTCTCTGGTTTAGAGCCGTTTAATGTCACTGCAGATGTTCGTTTTGTGAACATCGGTGAGCGGACTAATGTCACAGGATCTAAAGCATTTTCCCGCATGATCCTCAATAATCAATTTGATGAGGCGCTGGTTGTTGCTCGTCAGCAGGTTGAGAATGGGGCACAAGTCATTGACATCAATATGGATGAGGCGATGCTCGATTCTGAGGCAGCAATGACTCGCTTCTTAAATCTGATTGCTTCTGAGCCCGATATTGCCAGGGTTCCGATCATGATCGACTCCTCTAAGTGGAGCGTGATTGAGGCAGGCTTGAAATGCATTCAAGGTAAGCCAATTGTTAACTCTATTTCCTTAAAAGAGGGAGAAGAGCCCTTTAAAAAGCAGGCGCGTTTAATTCGTCGTTATGGCGCTGCCTCCGTAGTAATGGCGTTTGATGAGGTTGGTCAAGCAGATACATTCAAGCGTAAAACCGAAATCTGTCAGCGTTGTTATGAAATTTTAGTTAATGAAATCAGCTTTCCGGCGGAAGACATTATTTTTGATCCTAATATTTTTGCGATTGCTACTGGTATTGAAGAGCATGACAACTATGCGGTGGACTTTATTAATGCTACTCGCTGGATAAAAGAAAATCTCCCTGGAGCCAAGGTTAGTGGTGGCGTCTCTAATGTGAGCTTCTCTTTCCGCGGTAACGATCGTGTTCGTGAAGCGATTCACACCGTATTTTTATATCACGCAATTCAAGCGGGCATGGATATGGGCATTGTCAATGCCGGTCAGCTTGGAGTGTATGCAGATCTAGACTCAGAGCTACGTGAGCGGGTAGAAGATGTTGTACTTAATCGTTTTAAAGAGAAAGATGGCAAAACCCCAACAGAGCGCTTATTAGATATCGCCGATCAATTTAAAGGTGGTGGCGCTAAGCAGGTCGAGAACTTAGTATGGCGTGAGACTGCGGTACGTGAGCGCTTAACGCATGCATTGGTACATGGTATTACTACCTTCATTGAAGAAGATACAGAAGAGTTGCGCGCTGAAATTATGGGCGGTGGTGGTAGACCAATCGAAGTGATTGAGGGTCCGCTGATGGATGGCATGAATGTCGTCGGCGATTTGTTTGGTGAAGGCAAAATGTTTTTGCCTCAGGTGGTTAAAAGTGCGCGCGTGATGAAGCAAGCAGTTGCAATTTTGATTCCCTATATTGAGGAAGAGAAGCGCCTACACATTGCTGGTGGTGGTGAAGCTAAAGCCAAAGGTAAGATCGTGATGGCGACAGTAAAAGGTGATGTGCATGATATTGGGAAAAATATTGTGACCGTCGTCTTGCAATGTAATAACTTTGAAGTCGCCAATATGGGCGTAATGGTTCCTTGTGCCGAGATTCTGAAACGTGCCAAAGAAGAGAATGCCGATATTGTTGGACTCTCTGGTTTGATTACACCATCGCTTGAAGAGATGACTTATGTTGCTCAAGAGATGCAGCGTGATGATTATTTCCGTGAGCGTCAAATTCCATTGATGATTGGTGGCGCTACAACCTCACGTGTGCATACAGCTGTCAAGATTGCTCCGCATTATGATGGCCCAGTGGTTTATGTGCCAGATGCATCACGTTCAGTATCAGTTGCCTCCAGTTTGCTCTCTGATGAGAGCGCTAAGAAATTCATTCAAGATTTGCGTGATGACTATGTCCGTATTCGTGAGCAGCATGCTAATAAGAAAGCAGCCCCCACCATTTCTTTAGAGGCGGCACGTAAAAATCGTGAGCTGATTGATTGGTCTTCCTATACACCAGAAAAGCCCAAATTTATTGGCCGCCGAGTATTTAAAAACTTTGCAATGAGCGAGATTGCTAAATACATTGATTGGACACCATTCTTTCAGACTTGGGATCTGGCTGGCAAGTTCCCAGCTATCTTAGATGATGAGGTTGTAGGTATTGAGGCGCGGAAGGTGTTCGAAGACGCTAAGGCATTACTGGATAAATTAATCAAAGGCCAGTGGTTGCAGGCTGATGCAGTAGTGGCCTTCTATCCCGCTAATACGATAGGTGACGACATTATTTTATATAGCGATGAAGCGCGTGAGCATCCGCTGTTTGTTTGGCATAACTTGCGTCAACAAGCTGAGCGTCCAATCATTGACGGTGCGCGTAGACCAAATCGTTGCTTGGCGGATTATGTTGCTCCAAAAGATTCTGGTGTGACTGACTATCTTGGTTGTTTTGCAGTAACAACCGGCCATGGAGTGGAAAAGAAAGTTGCTGAGTTCCAAGCAAAACATGATGACTACAGCGCGATTATGTTGAAAGCTTTAGCTGATCGCTTAGCGGAAGCATTTGCTGAGCTCATGCACCACCGGGTGCGGACAGATTTGTGGGGCTATGCTACAGATGAGATTTTGACAAATGATCAAATGATCGATGAGCAGTATCGCGGTATTCGTCCTGCCCCTGGCTATCCTGCTTGTCCAGCTCACGAAGTCAAAGAAGACTTACTGAGAGTGATTGGCTCTGAAGATATTGGTATGACTTTGACTGAGTCGATGGCAATGAATCCAGCTTCTAGTGTGAGTGGTTTTTATCTTGCCCATCCGGATGCACGTTATTTCAATGTTGGAAAAATTTCCACTGACCAACTTGAGGATTTGGCGAAACGACGTGGCCAGTCTATCGAAGATGCCCGTCGTCAATTGGCGAGTCTAATAGATTAAACGCCCCACATTACAGGTTCGTCTTTGGCCTTGGCTTGCTTCATGAGCTCTAGAAATGGGTAAGCTCTTTGCCCAAGGCGATCAGCGAGTTTGAGTTTTTCTCCCCCATCTTGTCTTTGTGACTTAGAGCGCTCTTCAAGATCCTTGAGGATGGCAGTTTCTAGGGTTGTAATCAGCGCAGGGAGTTGCTCAACTGTGAGGATTCCACGGGGTTCTAGCGGACGAGCAAAAATATCAAAGATTCGCCTAGTGAGATCGGCCATCATAATGACGTCTGGACCGGCTTTTGAGCGAAATTGATAGATCATTTTGATAGCTTACCACCTGATAAACTCACTCTTCTATGTTGTTGACCAATAAAAATCGTTTAATTGAGATGCTGAGCGGTGCCCTTGGGAGTCTTGCTCAGGAGCATGGCTTAGACAAGCCTCCTGCACCACGCCTAGAGCGTCCTAAGGCCGTAGATCACGGTGATGTTGCCTGCAATATTGCACTCCAGTTATCTAAGGCCTGGAAGCTTAACCCCAGAGAGCTGGCTCAGTCTCTCGTTGATCGTCTACAAAAAGAGTCGGACTATGACAAGCTCATCGCTTCTTGTGAGATCGCTGGCCCTGGATTTATTAATTTCCGTTTAAGCAATGCCGCTAAAACAGCGGTAGTCAATGAGATTCTTGCAAAAGGCACTCATTTTGGTGAGCTGCCAAAAGAGCTGACCCCAATTACAAGTGCCATGATTGAGTTTGTTTCAGCAAATCCTACTGGCCCATTGCATGTAGGTCATGGCAGGCAAGCCGCTCTCGGTGATGCGCTAGCAAATTTATTGGCTACCCAAGGAATCAAAGTACATCGTGAGTTTTATTACAACGATGCTGGTGTGCAAATTGCTAATTTAGCTTTATCTGTTCAAGCCCGCTTAAATAGCTTAAAGCCTGGTGATGCTGCCTGGCCAGAGCAGGCTTATAACGGTGAATACATTGCTGAGATTGCAGCTGCCTTTAAGGCCTCCCTAAAATATCAAGATGATCTTGAGGTGATTCGTCAATTTGCAGTTGCTTACTTGCGTAACGAGCAAGACATTGATTTAAAAATCTTCGGCGTTCAATTTGATTGCTACTACCTAGAGTCTTCTTTGTATGCCGATGGCAGTGTTGCGCAAATTGTGGGCGATTTACAAAGTATTGGTAAGACCTATGAATCTGAAGGCGCATTATGGTTAAAAACTACAGATGATGGCGATGATAAAGATCGCGTGATGCGTAAGTCTGATGGTAGCTTTACTTACTTCGTTCCTGATGTGGCGTATCACACCAGCAAGTGGAATCGGGGTTTTCATAAAGTCATTAATGTACAGGGTAGTGACCACCATGGCACGATAGCCCGTGTTCGCTCTGGCTTACAGGGTGTTGCACAAAAGCGTGGGTGGGATATTCCAAAGACTTACCCAGACTATGTTCTACATAAGATGGTGACCGTCATGCGTCATGGTGAAGAGGTCAAGATATCTAAACGAGCAGGTTCTTATGTCACTGTGCGTGATTTGGTTGAGTGGTCAGGAGGGGTTACTCCAGAGATGACTCCCGAAGAAAGAGAGCTAGCCTTACAGCGTGGTCGTGATGCAGTACGCTTTTTCTTGATATCACGCAAAGCAGATACTGAATTTGTTTTTGATGTTGATCTCGCTCTGCAGCAAAATGATGAGAACCCAGTGTTTTATGTTCAGTACGCCCATGCTCGCATAAACTCCATCTTGCAGCAGTGGGGCGGTCAAATTTCTGATTTAGCCTCTGCCGATTTATCTTTATTGCAAAGTAAAGCTTCAGACCATTTATTGCGTCGTTTGGCTGAGTATCCTGAGTTATTGACTGAGGCTGCGGCTGAATTGGCTCCCCATGCCCTCGCTTTCTACTTGCGAGATCTTGCAGGGGATTTTCATACCTTCTATAACGCAGACCGGGTGCTAGTGGATGATCAGAATCTTAAGGCAGCTCGCCTAGCGCTGTTATTGGCCACTCGCCAAGTGCTGCAAAATGGTTTAAAAGTATTAGGGGTATCTGCACCCGCTAAGATGTGATAGCAGGGTATGAAGTGAAAAGGTAAGATGAGGCAATCATGAAAAAACCAAATCAACAAACTGGCTTTATCAAGACTGAAGAGAAAAGTGCCCAATACGGCGGAACTATCTTAGGTTTTGTATTGGGCTTGGGAGCGGGGCTAGGCATTGCCTTTGCAATCGCCTTTTATCTTTCTAAAAATACCCCCCAAGAGAAGCCTGGAGTTCGCGCACCCAATTTACCCTTGACCATCAAACCCTTTAGCGTGCCTGCTGAAGGCGAGTCCGCTGCCCCTGCTGAGCAATTAGATTTGAATAAACCCTTACAAGGCAAGTCGCCCTCTCCTGCACCATCTGATCCGATTACGGATCTAGTAAATGGCAAGAAGCCAGCTGAAACTTCACCTGCTCCAAAAGCAGATGCGATTTATTTTCTGCAAGCAGGGGCATTTGTAAAGCGTGCTGATGCAGATGTACAAAAAGCAAATTTAGCAATCCAAGGCATTCAGTCGCAATTAAGTGAAGTTACTGCCGACGGAAATACTTTCTGGCGTGTTCGTATCGGCCCCTATAACAGCCCTGAAGAGACTAATCCTCTTCGCGATAAGTTAAACAGTATGGGCATTAAACCAACCATCATTAAATCTAGCAAATCATGATCTCATTTAATAAAAGACTATTTACATTACTAGTATTGTTTTGCCTCAGTGGCATTGTTGTTGCGCAAGGCCAAAAAATTGAGGAAGGATTTGATTACCGCATTCTTCCGATTGCTCAGCCCCTTGAATCCAAGAGCAAGGTCGAGGTTATTGAGTTCTTTTGGTACGGATGTCCGCATTGCTATGACTTTGAACCAGAGCTTAGTAGCTGGGTAAAGCGTCAGCCCAAGGATGTCATTTTCCGCAGAGTCCCAGTCGCATTTCGCGATGACTTCATGCCACATAGTCAATTGTTCTATGCGCTTGAGGCAATGGGTAAGGGCGATACGCTCAATGAAAAAGTGATGTATGCCATACATAAAGAGAACAAACGCTTATTGACTGAGCCGGAGATCGCAGATTGGGTTGCATCTCAAGGTATTGATCGCAACACCTTCTTAGCTACTTACCGTTCTTTCGCTGTGGTTTCTAAGGCGCGAACAGCAAAACAATTGACGGAGGCCTATCGTATTGATGGCGTACCGACGATTGTGATGCAAGGCAAGTATGTCACTTCTCCCTCAATCGCTGGGACTAAGGCTAAGGCAATAGCGGTAATGGACTATCTCGAAGAAAAAATTCGTAAAGATAAATACAAGCAGTAATTACTTTATAAGCCGTTTCTTAGATTTTGACGAAGCGGCGCACAATCCAGAAGTACATTGGATAAGGCAGGATTCTGAGAAGTTTTAAAAATCTCGAGAATCTTTTGGGGAAATGAATATCAAACTCCCCTTGTTCAATACCCCCCAATATTTCAGTAGCAGCTTCTTGTGCACTAATTAAGGCAGGCATTTCAAAATCATTTTGAGCAGTTGCTTCGGTAGCCACAAAGCCTGGAGAAATCATATGGACGCTAACCCCCTGAGGGAGCAGATCATAGTAGAGCGTCTCGCAGAAATTGATAATGGCTGCCTTACTTGGTCCATATGCCAAGGCCTTAGGAAGCCCGCTGTAGCCTGCAACGCTACCGACAATAGCGATATGACCGGTATGTGTCTTGAGCATCTCAGGAAGTACGAGCGCAACAGCCCTCATTGGACCTAAAAGATTTGCATCGATCGTTTGTTCTGCGGTATCTATGTCAAAGTTGTCTGCTCGGAGTGGTACATATACCCCAGATACAAACAGTAATAAGTCAACCCCGCCCCATATTTTCAGAATTGATTGGTAGCTATTCTTCAGCTGAGAATCATCAGTCACATCTAATGGCAATACAAGGGTTTGCTCGGAGTTTCCGAGGGCTGCTAATGCATTTAAACGTTCAACTCTTCGACTAGAGAGGGCTACTTGTGCTCCAGCCTTGATTAGCGCTTGAGCACAAGCTTCACCAATTCCACTGGACGCACCAATGATCCAGACACGTTTTCCGGAAAAATTTGTAATACCTTTTTGTTTCATGCGCTCAGAGCATCCAATGGTGTAGTGACAGATTGATGACTCAGCGTAAATTGCACAACATCAATATTGCGCTCTGCAAATCCAGCGGCACAATACATGAGATAGAAATTCCAGAGGCGGATAAAGGCTTCATCAAAACCTAAGCTATGAACTTCATGAAGCTTTTGATTGAAATTGTCTCGCCAAAGGCAAAGTGTTTTAGCGTAGTCAGCCCCGAAAGCAAATTCACCCTCAATTTGCAGCCCAGCCTTAGCAGCGCTTTCCTTAAAGCTAGTCCGTGAAGGTAGCATTCCTCCTGGGAAGACATACTGCTGAATAAAATCAGTGTTGTGGCGGTAACGCTCAAAGAGCTCTTCAGCAATCACAATCGTTTGAATACAAGCTTTGCCGCCAGCCTTGAGACATTTGGCAATCGTTTGAAAATATTCGGGCCAATGCTTTTCGCCAACTGCTTCAAACATTTCCACGGAGGCAATGCCCTCAAATTGTTCTTGGCAATCCCGATAGTCCTGTAGGCGGACTTCAAAAGACTTCGCTTTCCCAGCTTGCGATTCAATCTTTTGCAGCCTATCTTCAGCAAAGATTTTTTGCTCTGTTGAAAGGGTAAGCCCAGTAATTGCAATATTACTACGTAGAGCTTCTTCCATAACACCACCCCAACCACAACCAATTTCTAATACATGATCGCCAGCCTTAGTGTCGAGCGACTGGAGAATGCGTCTAATTTTGGCGCGTTGCGCATCAGCGAGCGATTGTTTTTCGCCTTCCGAGAACCAGGCGCTGGAATAGCTCATGGTGGGATCTAGCCACAAAGTGTAAAAAGCATTACCTAGGTCATAGTGCGCATGAATATTCTTGCGGCTACCATTTTTGCTATTGTCGCGTAACCAATGTCTGATGCGATAAAGAGCGGAGCCATACCAACTTCCATAAATTGCTTTTTCTAGAATCGTGCGGTTGCGAATCGCAAGTTCAAGAATAGCTTTCAAGTCTGGAGTGTCCCACTCTCCGCGGATATAGCTTTCAGCAAAGCCAATATCTCCATGAGATAAAACTTGCTTAAATACAGACCAATCCAAAACCTGAATCTCGGCATGTAATGCGTCTGATTTATTACCAAACTCTCTGATATTACCGTCAGGCAAGGTCATTTTGAGATGGCCACTGCTAAGTTGGGATAAGAGACTTAATAGCGTTTCTGTTCCTAGCCGAGATTTACGTGCTTGGGCACGGCTCTGTGGCTTTGCAAAATTAAGGCGCGAGAGTAAGGATTGTCCTGGTCGATTCATTTGCTAACTTCAAATTCCGGTGGATTTGGCTTTGAGTGAAAGGGTACACCTTTTATCCATAATTTCAATGCTTGCCAATGAATGCGGAAGATTACCCCAAGGCTCATGAGTGGATAGCGCAAAAATGCCAGCCAAAGCATCGATTGACTCAGGGGACGGCTAATACCACTAATACTGGTATTAATCAGCGGTAGGTCATCCTCGTGGAGTTCAATTCGATAAACAGAGTTATTCCCGCTTTTACTATCTTGCGGGAATAGGAAGCGAAAATGGTATTTGCCACGCACTTCACAAAACGGCGAAACATAGAAAACTTTTTGGCTAGTGAGGGTTTCACCAGAGCGCAATACCTCATCAGAATCTTTATGTAATAGGTAGCAGTGGCGCTCACCAAAGGTATTGTTCACTTCCGCCAATACAGCTTGTACTTGACCGGTTGCACGTGTACATACCCAAAAACTGACCGGATTAAATACGTACCCTAAAACTCTGGGAAATGTTTGTAACCAAATTTCTCCATCAATGTTTTGAATTTGATTTTCTTGCAGAATATTTTCAATCCACTGCAGACTATCTGTTTGTCCTAAACCATGGTCTTTATCAAAGAATGAAAATAATCCTAGGCGATTGTCATTAAGACCATATTGGCTAAGGAGATCAGGCTTGTACTTTCTAGCCCGCATCGGAATCGATAATGTGAATACACCATAGCCAAAGGCATTCTTAGCAGGTCTAAGCCGCTGATGTTTTACAACACCAAAGTTAATCTTTGGCTGATTCATTTATTGGGCATCTTGCTTGGGATGGGCAGCCAGCGGTAAATGAATGCCCTCTATTAGGGCCTCTGCGACTAATTCGCCCGACCGTAAACCGTCTTCATGAAAGCCAAACCCAGTCCAGGCTCCGCAATACCAGATTGATGATGAGCCTTGAATAAGCGGTAATTCTTTTTGGGCTTGTGTAGCACCCATATCAAATACTGGATGCGAATAATGAATTTCTTGATGCACCAGTTTTGGATCTGGCTCTAATGCAGGGTTTAGGCTGACAATAATTGGAGTGTCTTTTAGCTGTGCAGGTAGCGGTTGCAGACGATTAATGAGGTAGTTCACACTCACATGCTGTTTTGATGTGATCTTGATACCAGCTTTAGCGGTGTAATTCCAGGCGGCCCAACAACGTTTTGTCTCAGGCAGAAAGCGTTCGTCTGTATGAAGAATGGCACGATTTTTTTGGTAAGGAATCGCTGCCAAAATATCTCTAGCCTGCTGCTCGATACCATGAACTAGATCAAGTGTTTGATCGCTATGGCAAGCCATTACAACTTCATCAAAAAACACAGATCCAGATTGACTAACCACTTCAATTTGCGATGCGCCATCTTGCTTTGCATGGACGCGCACAACAGCTTCGCGAACAATTTTGACTTTAGAGGCTTCTAGAGCGGCAACAATCCGCTTTACATATTCTCGAGAGCCACCTTGAATGGTCAACCACTGGGGCCGGTTCTGAATTTGTAGCAAACCATGGTTATGACAGAAGCGTACCATCGTTTGAATCGGAAACTCAAGCATCTGTCCAACAGAGCATGACCAAATTGCGCCAATCATTGGTAGAAAATAATTTTCTCTAAAGCTTTGACTAAATCGATTGCGATCTAAAAAATTGGCAATGGTTTCATCGGGCTCTTTATAAAGATGACCTGCTTCAATTTGATCATGAGCTAGCTTGGAGGCTAGGCGATTAAAGCGCAAGATGTCATAAGCCATTCTCCAGAATGAGGGAGATAAAAGATTGGATCTTTGTCCAAAGAAAGAGTTCAGGTCATTGCCTGCCCATTCAATATTTTGATGGGCATGTTTTTTATCAGATGTATCAATTGATACAGAAAAAGACATTTCAGAGGGCGCTACCGGTGCTTGAATTTCTTCGAAGAGGCGAACTAAGCGTGGATAGGTTTTGCGATTGAATACTAAGAAACCAGTATCAACGCCATGAGTGATTTCTTCGCCATTAATAGTGCACTTGAAGTCGACTGTATTGCTATGCCCGCCAAGATGATCGCCAGCCTCATATAAGGTCAGATCAAATTCAGGATGCTGCCTCAGCGCATAGGCACATCCAAGGCCCGAGATGCCTGCACCAATAATGGCAATTCTTTTTTTCATCACGGAGATTTTTCTCCTAAGAGTTTTTCAATCTCAGCAGTGAAGCTGCTACTTGTTGGCTTGGTCATGCTGCCATACGAATCAACTACATTGCCATTTCGATCAATTAAATATTTATAGAAATTCCATTTTGGTGTTGTGCCAGTTTTGGCAATCAACATTTTGAAGAGGGGGTTTGCATTGCTTCCGGAAACAGAGCTTTTTGCAAACATCGGAAATTTCACGTCGTAAGTATTTTTACAAAAGTCCGCAATCTCTTTATTGCTCCCTGGTTCTTGCTGACCAAAGTCATTCGAAGGAAAGCCTAAAACGACGAGGCCCCGGTCTTTGTATTTGGCATATACCTTTTCAAGGCCTTCATATTGGCTTGTAAACCCGCAAAAGCTGGCGGTATTCACAACTAAAATCACCTTGCCTTGGTATTGGCAAAGATTTTGAGGTGCCTCATCCTGTAGGCGTGGAAAGGTCTGGGATAGCAGAGGGCTGCAGCTAGGAGCAGCATTGACGGCGTGGGCGCCCAATAAAAAGGCAAGTAGGGTAAAAACCCAGGTAAAAACTAGGCGAATTGTCTTGTGGGGCATGTAGCAACTTCTTTTTTTGGATCGGCGGCCCTCAAGTCTAAGACATTCTGGCTAATATCGCTCGAAAGCAGCTAAAGCCATTAATATTGAGTTATGACTTCTTTGCCCCTACCTTCTTTTGAGTCTAAGGTCTGCCCTTTAGAACAGCTGACTGCTCGCATTGCAAAACTTCCCAGGCCTCTAGTATTTACCAATGGGGTATTTGACATTCTCCATCGTGGACATGCGAGCTATTTAGCCCAGGCTCGTGCTTTAGGAGCCAGCTTAGTAGTGGGCGTTAATTCAGATGCTTCCGTCAGGATGCTGGGCAAAGGTGATGACAGGCCAATTAACTCTGAAGCAGATCGCCAGGCTTTATTAGCAGCTCTGGAAAGTGTGGATATAGTTACGCTCTTTACTGAGCAAACACCAGTGAGCTTGATTGAGAAAATCCGTCCCGATATTTACGTCAAGGGCGGTGATTACGAGATTGATACTCTGGCAGAAACACGTTTGGTGAAGACTTGGGGTGGAAGGGCGATTGCTATTCCGTTTCTATATGAGCGCTCTACCACTAGCCTATTAGGTAAGATCCGCTTAAAGATTTTGTAGTAGCCAGGCCCAAATACCGCGTAGCACTAATCCTTCAATGGTTTCGATTGGCTCTACTGCCAACGAAGATTGTGCTTTTAATTTACTCATCTGCGCAGCCAAAATTTTGGCATTGCCACCATCGATCCAAACTTTTTCAACAGGATGATTCATTTCTTTTGCTAATTGAATTGCATATTGAATCGCGCCGATTTGTGCAGCATCGCAACCGCTAATGATGGCGTTATTTGTAGATAACCCAAAACCTTTACTAGTCTCGTCACGAACTGCGAGTGGCAATTGAGCGGTATTGCCTTCAAGGCTTTTTTGCATTAATTCAAGTCCAGGCAATATCCATCCACCGTAGTGAACGCCATTGAAACCAAGTAAATCAATGGTTGTAGCTGTGCCAGCATTGATGATGAGCGTGTTGGTGTTAGATAGGGCGCGCGCACCAATCACGGCGGCCCAGCGGTCTGCACCAAGCAGACTTGGATCTTGGTAGAGAGTGCGTAGGCCGTTGTATTTACTATCTCCCTTGAGTTGCTTCCAAGATATGTCATTCCATTGCGGAAATAGTGATTGAAGATTTGCAACAACTTCTTTACCGGCAACACAAGCAAACCCAATGGCATCAGGTTTGGGTAAAGTTTTAGCAATGTAATCTGCGAGCTCAGCTCTATGTTCAGGAGAGGCCAAAGATTTACTGCTGATGGATCCAGAGTAAGCCCACAGTTTTTTTTGTCGATCTGATGGCTGTTGTGTTGACTCAACTGCAGCCCATTTAAGACGCGTATTACCAACATCAAATAGCAAGTAAAGACTCATGTTTGCACTCTTAAAGAAACATCGCCTGCGTATATGGCAATCATTTGATTATTTTGTTGCAATAGTAATGCGCCTGCTTGATCTATGCCTTGAGTAATGCCATAGATGGGCTCCTTACCTGCGCCGGATATACATACAGTCTGGCCTAGATAAGCATCCCATGTTTTCCATTGCTCTTGATAGATTTCAAAACCATGCTGATCAAATTCAGTCAGATGATGCTCTAGAGATGCAATCAGTTTTAACCAGAGGTATTCCATATCAGGCGGGGTTGATTGCGCCGGAAGAAATTGATCAAGAGTAGCAACCTTTAAAGCTGATTTGCTTCCTAAGCTACTTTCAATTTGCTTAGCATTGCGTAAGTTCATGCCAATACCAATGATCATCCAAGTGGGATCACCTGTCTTTACTTGACCGCCTTCTATTAAGATGCCGCCTAGTTTTGCGTTATTCAGCAAGACGTCATTGGGCCACTTCAAGCGCAGACCTGTTTGGTAAAGCATTGCTTCATCTAAATCGTATGCTTGTGCGATTCCTGAAATTACTGCTAGCCCCACTAAGAGACTAAGCCCGGTCAGTTCAGCGGGCTTTCTTTTAAATGGAAACGCTAATGAAAAGCAGAGGGAGTCTTCTGGATTGGCTAGCCAAGTGCGCCCAGCCCTACCTTTACCAGCCGTTTGTTTGTGGGCGATGCGTGCTACTGGGTCAATCAGTTCCCCAGTGCGCCAGCGCTCTAAAAGATCATCATTGGTAGATTTAGTTTGGGCAACGCGCTCAAGGATGCAATTAGCAGTCATTTCGCCATTGTAGAAAGGTCTGACCTAGAATTGTGGGATGGATCAAAAAGACCAGCGCCCCTATAAGCTTGTATGGCCTCTACAGGCCATGCCTTTGGCTAGGGCAATGAGTCTAAGCTATGCGCTATTGATTATTTATGTCAGCCTTAATCCCTTTGATTTTGATTTCCGCAATGGTATTGACGCTTGGGCCTGGGTACAGGCACCGCTACCCCGGTTTATTACCCTATTCGACGTTTCTATCAATATCCTGGCGTACATTCCTTTTGGGTTTTTAGTGGTTTTTGCTGCCTATCCCCATTGGCGTAATTTTGTAGCATTAAGTATTGCCTTAGCACTTAGTGCTCTACTCGCATTGACTGTCGAAACGCTCCAGTCTTGGCTACCAACCCGCATCCCCAGTCAGATGGATTGGTGGGCAAATTTATTGGGGGGTTTATTGGGTGGCTTACTAGCGATTCCTCTAGGGCCGCAATGGTTGTCGGGCAGCATCATTCGTCGTCGCTTTGATCAATGGTTTGGCCTCAACTGGGCTGCATGCGCACTCTTCTTATTGTTTCCTTGGTCTCAAATCTATCCCCAAAGTTCATGGTTAGGTACTGGTGTATGGGGTCATGCCATTTTTGGTTCGATTGATTGGGGAACCTTGGTCATTAACTATATAGCTCAAGAAACTGTGATTACTGCACTCTGTTGGCTGGGCGTTGCTCTGTTACTTTCCTCGGGCTTACGCACTAAGGCTCCACAGTGGCGCATTCTCAATGGATTGCTTTGTTTAACTGTGGTGATGAAAACTTTTTTTACCGCCCTTCAGTTTGGCGGAGAGTTTAGCCTGATATGGCTAACAGCCGGAGCCCTTTGGGGAATGCTGTTGGCAAGCATTTTATTGAGGTGGGCTTTAAGTCTTAATCAAACAAGAAGACTTTGCTTGGCAATATTTTGTTTAGTCACTGCCACTATCGCTATTAATGTCTTGCCTGATAATCCTTATTTCATCTTGAACTTACGGCATTGGCATCAGGGACGCTTATTGCACTTTAATGAGTTAATGCAATGGGTATCAGTGGTATGGTTGCCAATTGCCTTAGTTTGGATGGTCTATAACGTAGCAGAACTAAAACCGAAACCTTGACGAATATAATTTTTCTATGAGCTTTTCACACCACCTGTTTTTCTGTTTGAACCAACGCAGTAATGGCGAAGATTGCTGCGATCGCCACAATGCATTTGCATTATTTCAATATGCAAAAAATAGAGTCAAAGAGCTTGAGCTTGCTGGACCTGGAAAGATCCGTGTGAATAAAGCAGGATGCTTAGATCGTTGTGCTGATGGCCCAGTGATGGTGGTCTATCCAGAGGGTATTTGGTACACCTTGGTAGATCAAGACGATGTTGAAGAAATCATTCAATCGCATTTAATTAATGGTCGTCCAGTTGAGCGCTTGCAGTTGCCATAGTTATTTGAAAGCTTTCCCATGAATAGCCGTACAAAAGTAATCCATATTGAAGGCATCGTTGGTGCGATGGAGATGTCTATCGATCTACCGGATGAATTAAAAAACGACCCTTTCTTTGTGGTCCGCGGTTTGGCATTGGTTGCGCACCCTCATCCACTGATGGGCGGCACAATGGATAACAAAGTAGCGCAGACCATGGCACGTGCTTTCAATCAATTGGGATATGTCAGCGTGCGCCCTAATTTTCGGGGCGTAGGCGGAACTGCTGGCGTGCATGATGAAGGTGTTGGCGAGTTAGAGGATCTATTGCATCTCACTGATTGGATGCGCACCCCTTCGAGTTGGTCAGAATGTGAGGCCACCTCCAATCAAGCCTGGGTTTTAAGCGTAAACACTTTGCCGCTGGCAGTTGCTGGATTCTCTTTTGGTAGCTTTGTTGCTAGTCACTTAGCCCAACGACTTGCTGATCTTGGCCGCCCTGCAGAGCGCTTGGTGATGGTGGGGAGCGCTGCAGGTAAGTGGACATTAGCTCCAGTGCTAGCAGATACTATTCTCATTCATGGAGAGCTAGATGAAACCATTCCCTTGATTAATGTTTTGGACTGGGCGCGTCCGCAAGAACTTACCGTGCAAGTAGTTCCTGGCGCAGATCACTTCTTTCATCGTAGATTGCATTGCATTCGCAACGTTATTACTGGCGCCTGGTTGGGTATGCCAGATCACCGTAGACAATAAGAAAAATCAGAGATATATATGGCCGAAGAAAAATCACTAATCGAATACCCTTCGCAATTTCCGATTAAGGTAATGGGCAAGGCTAATCCTGAATATCTGCCAGCAATCATTCATATTGCAAAACAATTTGATCCAACATTTGATGAGACTAAGGTTGAGCAACGCCCGTCTAAGGATGGTAATTACCTAGGCATTACCTTGCCGATTACAGCTACAAGTCGTGAGCAGCTAGATGAGCTGTATAGAACTTTATCTACCCATCCGCTAGTTAGCATTGTTCTGTAATTTATTGCCATGTCTGCTTTAGTAAAGCATCTCGGTTTAGCAGATTACGCCTCTACCTATGAGGCGATGCGACTGTTTACTCAAGGGCGCGATAGCACAACACCTGATGAGATTTGGGTTTTAGAGCATCCTCCAGTGTTTACTTTAGGACTTGCGGGCGATGCTAGTAATTTACATTCACCTAGTAATCAAATTCCACTAGTGCAAGTTGATCGTGGTGGCGAGATTACTTATCACGGGCCTGGTCAAATCGTGATCTATCTTTTGCTTGATCTCAAGCGCCTAGGCATCTTTGTCAAAGAATTAGTCTCTCGCATTGAGCAAGCGCTTATTGATACCTTGTTAGATTTTGGAATTAAGGCAGAAAGACATACAGGAGCCCCTGGTATTTATGTTTCAGAGCAGTCTGGGGTTCCATTAGAGTGGGTTGGGGCAAAAGTTGCTGCCTTGGGCCTTAAGGTCTCTAAAAGTTGCTCCTATCATGGTCTGGCGCTTAATGTGGCAACCGATCTTGAGGCCTTTGGACGTATCCACCCTTGCGGTTATGAGGGCTTAAAGACGGTTGATATGCAAACCCTTGGGATCAAGGACAATGGAGGCACTATTAGCCAAAGGCTTTTAGAGCATTTACAAAAGCAACTGATGTCACATGACCACCAATAAGACCGATACCAAGACGACTATAGAGCTTCGTCAAGACCTTAGCTACGATGCAACTCGTAAACAAAAGTCGAGCGAGAAGACTGCGCGTATTCCGATCAAGATTATTCCGCTAGCAGAGGTTCTGAAAAAGCCAGACTGGATTCGGGTAAAGGCCGCCTCTGGAAATTCTCGTTTTAACGAGATCAAAAAGATTCTCCGTGAAAATGAATTAGTTACCGTTTGTGAAGAAGCAAGTTGCCCCAATATTGGCGAGTGTTTTGGTAAAGGTACTGCTACCTTCATGATCATGGGCGATAAGTGCACCCGTCGTTGCCCCTTCTGCGATGTGGGCCATGGTAGACCAGATCCACTCGATCAAAAAGAGCCGGGTAACTTAGCGCGTACCATTGCGGCGCTGAAATTAAATTATGTGGTGATTACCAGCGTGGATCGTGATGACTTACGCGATGGTGGCGCAATGCATTACGTCGATTGCATTTCTCAATCGCGCACCCTCTCACCAAGCACTCGGATTGAAGTGCTGGTTCCCGACTTCCGTGGGCGCTTAGATAAAGCCTTAGATATTTTTGCTGAGCATGCACCCAATGGTTTGCCGGATGTGATGAACCATAATTTAGAGACCGTGCCGCGTCTATATAAAGAAGCCAGACCGGGCGCTGACTATCTACACTCCTTAAAGCTTTTGAAAGACTTCAAAGAGCGCTTTCCCCATATTCCAACCAAAAGTGGTTTGATGGTCGGCCTTGGTGAAACAGACGAAGAAATTCTAGAAGTCATGCGCGATATGCGTGAGCACAATATCGATATGCTTACCATTGGTCAGTACCTTGCTCCATCGGGTCACCATCTTCCGGTAAGGCGCTATGTGCATCCTGATGTTTTCAAGATGTTTGAAGAAAAGGCATACGCGATGGGCTTCTCTCATGCTGCAGTTGGCGCAATGGTGCGCTCTAGCTATCATGCTGACCAACAAGCTCATGGAGCAGGTATTGTTTAGAGCCTGTAAGGCCGGTTTACTGCTAGCGGGAGTGATTCTTCTAATAGCCTGTAGCCCCAAATTAGATTGGCGCACAGTGCAATCGCCCCAAGAAAGATATACCGCTTTATTTCCAGGCAAGCCCGATAAATTAGAGCGCCGCATTCCTTATCAAGAGCAAGAGCTTCAACAAACGCTTGAGGCAGTAAAAATCGATGATGATATTTACTCTATTAGCTCGATACAAGTACCGGCTAATCAAGCTGTAGCAACAGAGAAAATTATTATGCAGCTAAAAAATAATTTACTTGAGAGAGCAAAAGTCTCTGGTGGCATAGTGGTAGAAGAAAATGCAAGCTATCTAGTGAGTAATCATCAGCGACTACCAACGATAGATTACTTCATCACTTTCAAGTCAAATGGTAAGACGCAGCAACAAATGAAAGTGCGCTGGATCACGCGGCAAGCCTCTAATGGAGATGCATGGATTTATCAAGTATCGGTATTACATGCAAACGCAAACACTGATGATACAAAAACACTACTATCTAAGGACGAGTACACCAACTTCTTTAATGAGTTTTATCCGAACTGACGATGTCATCATACTGGCACTCTAATCCTCACATTACTATCGAGCTACCGCTGAAGAGTAGGGCAGCTTCGAGAGTATTTCTAAGCTTTGCTTGTGCATATTTTATTTCGTATGCATTTCGGTCGATTAATGCCGTCATTGCACCTGATTTAATGAGTGATTTGCATCTGAGTAATACACAGCTAGGATTTTTGTCAGCAGCGTACTTTTTTGGTTTTGGTTTTACTCAGATTCCAGTTGGCTTGGGTTTGGATCGCTTTGGTCCCCGACTCACAGAAATGGTGTTAATGATATTTGCAATTGCAGGGGCTTTGATTTTTTCTTGGGCTGATGGTTTTACTAGTCTCGTGATTGGTAGGGTGCTGATTGGTGTCGGCGTTTCATCTTGCTTAATGGCAGCATTTTCTGGTTTTCGATATTGGTTTCCCCTAGATAGACAGGCTCAGTTGGCTTCCGGCATGCTGATTTTTGGTACCTCAGGTGCTTTAATGACCTCTTGGCCAGTGCATGCTGTATTGCCCTATTTAGGCTGGCGCGGTGTTTTTATGGCCATGGCAGTATTTACAGGGTTAGCTATTGTTGCCCTGTATTTCGGTCTACCAGTGAAGGCTAAGACGCCTAAAGCAAGCGCCTTGAATGATGAAAAACAAAGTAGCACTGTTAGTTTTTCCTGGGCTAGCTATAAACCAATTTTGACAAATGCATTTTTTTGGAGAATGTTTCCTATTGGCGCATTTTGTTATGGCGGATTTATTGCGATTCAAACGCTCTGGTTTGGACCATGGCTTACGAGTGTGATGGGCTACTCATCCTATAGTGCTGCTCAAATAATATTTTGGTTTAATGGAATTCTATTGCTTGCGTACGTTCTGAATACTGCTCTGCTACCAAAGTTGGCGAGGCATGGCATTACTACTTTGCGTTACTTAAGTTGGATGGTTGCCGCAGCATTAATATTTCAGGCCTGTGCTTTTTATCTTCGTAACTCATGGGTTTTAGTGTGGTGGTTTTTGTTTGCAATAGCTTGCGCTTCTTATGTCCTTGCGCAAAGTTTAATTGTCACCAACTTTCCTAAATCGTTCTCAGGGCGCGTCAGTACCACTTATAACTTAGCACTTTTTATTGGTGCCTTTCTAGTGCAATGGGGAATTGGATATCTGCTAGATATCGGTATTGAGGCTGGTTGGTCGCAGGCAAGCGCGTTTGATTTGGCTTTAGGAATTTATTTAGCCATGCAGATACTTGGCTATATTTGGTTCTTAATTGCGCCCAAATTTTTCCCCAGCACAGTCATTGCTGAGTGCTAGGAATTGAAAAAATGTTAAGTAGTACTTTTTTCTAGCGCTGTAACTTTTGCTTCTAGTGCTTCTAGTTTTTCTCTAGTCTTAGCGAGCACTTTAGCTTGCAGCTCAAACTCTTCACGAGTAACCAAATCCATTTTCTGAAAACCTTGGCTCATCATCGCGCGGACATTTTTTTCAATCTCTTGTGCTGGTGAATTCCGAATGGCATCACCTACCTTGTTTTGCATATCACTAGCGATACGTTGAATTTGTTCGAGGATTTCGCCTGGCTTTTGCATGGTGGGGGTTCGCAGTTCTATAAAAAGTTGCATAAAAGATACACATTGATATTTTATGTTGGGTGGCTAAAAATGGGCAAAAAGGCTAAAAACAGTCTAAAAGGGTAGAAATTCACGCACATGGTGCAATATTAAGCACCAAAAAAGTGCAGGTGCCTTATTTGGGGGATTTGTTAAAAATATATGAATGCCCAAACCATCACTATCGCTTCATACATTAAGTATTAAACCCATTTTTTATTACAACCAGTAAGGAGTAACACATGAGAACTTTGCAAAAATCAGCAATCTCTGCGGCAGCAGTGGCCTTGTTATCAGGCGTAGCAACTACAGCAGCCTTCGCTGCAGATGCACCAGCACCAGAAGTCAGCCCAATAGCGGCAAACGTAACTGTTACAAGTAGCTATGCGTATCGTGGTTTAACCCAGTCAAACTACCGACCTGCAATTCAAGGTGGCTTTGACTATGCCCATGAAAGCGGATTCTATCTTGGGAACTGGAACTCATCTATTAGCTGGATTAGTGATGGGTATCTAAACGCTACCAATCAACAACGTGTAGTGTCTGCTCCTGTTGAAATGGATTTTTATGCAGGCTATAAAAAAGAGTTAATTGGTGAAGGATTTGCCACTGATGTTGGTGTACTGCAGTATTACTACCCGGTTACTTCACTCCCAAATAGTTCAGCAAGCGCAGCCTCGGTTACTGCAAATCCAACAACCCGCCAAGCTTCTGGAGTTAGTCCTCAAACAACTGAAATTTATGCGGCCCAAAATTTTACTGCTGGATCTGTAACTGGTTTTGCAAAAGTTTCTTATGCACTAACTGATCTATTTGGTATTTACAACAGTAAAGGCGCCTTCTACCCAGATCTTACGGCTAACTACGATACTGGTAAAGAGGGTATTACATTAAATGCACATGTTGGTTATCAGTATGTTCCAAATAAATATACAGTGACTGCGGCTAATGCAGCTGCTAATGGAATCGGTGCTGGCGTCTATAATCTTAGTTATTTCGATTGGAAGCTTGGTCTGACCAAAGACTTTGGCGGTGGTTTATCTGCTACTGCATATTATGTTGGTACCAATATAAGTAAAGTTGGAAATACTTACACCTACACCACATCGAATGGTGGAAGTGCTGGCAAAGGTATGGGCATCTTTGCTTTAACCAAAACTTTCTAATTCTTTCCTCTGAACGGAGAAACACATGAAATTAATTACCGCAATCATCAAGCCCTTCAAGCTTGACGAAGTGCGCGAAGCTCTCTCGGAAGTGGGAGTTTCGGGTATTACCGTCACTGAAGTTAAAGGCTTTGGCCGTCAAAAAGGTCACACTGAGTTGTATCGTGGTGCCGAGTATGTAGTCGACTTTTTACCTAAAGTAAAAATTGAAGCTGCTGTTGAAGATGGCATTTTGGAGCGTGCGATTGAAGCAATTGAAAAATCTGCACGTACAGGCAAGATTGGTGATGGCAAGATTTTTGTCACTTCAGTTGAGCACGTCATTCGTATTCGCACCGGTGAAACCGGCGCGTCAGCACTTTAAAGAGAGGTTCAAAATGTTAACTTGGATGAAACGACTCGTTGCTAGTGGTGCGATGGCTTTGGCTATCGGCGCTACCGGTGTAATAGTTAGCTCGCCAGCGTATGCTGCTGACGAAGCTAAAAAGCCAGCAGTGACTGCTCCAGCGGCAACTCCAGCTGCCGCAGAACCTGCGCCCGTTCTTTGCTCTGAAAAGTGCAATAAAGCGGATACCGTTTGGATGATGGTGTGTACGGCATTAGTGCTGTTAATGACACTTCCTGGTTTGGCTTTGTTCTATGGTGGCTTAACGCGTAGTAAAAATATTCTGTCGATCTGCATGCAGTGCTTCATGGTCTTCTCCTTGATCACTGTGCTCTGGGCAATTTATGGTTATAGCTTTGCATTCACGGAGGGTGGAGCATTTTTTGGTGGACTTGACCGTTTGTTCTTGGGCGGTATGACTCCAGATTCAGTAGCGGCAACCTTTAGTAAAGGTGTTGTAATTCCTGAATTTGTGTTCATGGCTTTCCAAGCAGTGTTCGCCACTATTACTTGCTGCTTGATCATTGGTTCCTTTGCAGAACGCGCTAAGTTTTCTGCAATCTTGATATTCATGATCATTTGGTTCACATTTAGCTACTTGCCAATCGCTCACATGGTTTGGTTCTGGCCTGGTCCTGATGACATCAAAGATGCTGCATCTCTCGAGGCCATTACTGCTCGTGCCGGTTGGTTATGGCAAAAAGGTGTACTCGACTTTGCTGGCGGT
>Ga0209085_1000116_pt1 | contig 59213 bp, 59 predicted proteins | sample C_131016_EF_Meta_FD_187310 | JGI IMG/M metagenome (GOLD analysis project Ga0209085, IMG submission 187310) | Freshwater microbial communities from Lake Croche, Canada to study carbon cycling - C_131016_EF_MetaG (SPAdes) (version 2) | ecosystem: Environmental > Aquatic > Freshwater > Lake... | reverse complement strand
AGGGAGGCACGAGGCCAGTGGCATGATTCTCGAATTTCAACCTTTATTGAGGTCCATATTTCCAGTTGAAGGATTACAAACTTTTGCTGATTGGTTTGACTCAACCACGATGCTTACACTTCTGCTCCTCCTGTTTGCAGGGTTGGTCATGGGCAGGAAGAAAATTCCAGTCTTAGCGTGGGGGCCTATCGCAATTTTTACTTTCTTGGCATTTCGCATGGTGAAAAACTTTAACTATTTCTTCATCTTGGCGGGCCCTTATGCGGCGGTCGGTTGGGACAACTTTCTTGCTCGGAAAAAGAACGGCATCCAGTCGGTCTGCCGCGGGTTGGCAGTGGCCGTCTGCATCTTTTTTTGTCTAGTGGTGCCAGCGGGGCTGTGGGGCAACTGGTGCTGGGGCATGCCTTTTGGAGTCGGGTTGGAGCCGAAAGTACATCCAACGGAAATATCTGAGGTGCTGGGTCGCTGCCCACAGCAGCTGCGGGTTCTGAATGGGCATGACAACGGCGGGTGGATTGGGTGGATTTCGGGCAAGCGGGTGTTCCTGGATGGCAGGAACGACAACTACTCGGAAGAGCTTCTGCGTTCATATCGTGAGAGTGTCGAAAGGCGTGAAGCTTTTGTGGCTCTGCTGGATCGGTGGCAGATCGAGGCGGTGGTGGCTCGCTATGACAGTGAACCTCTATGGGTTCCAACCCTGATCGGGCTAACCCGCAGAAGCAAAGGATATTTTAAAGATAGTGTTGGACGGGCTCTTCCGCTCTGGCGTTGTGTGGCGCGTGACGCCCATACGGCACTTTTCCTCCGGTACGATGCCGCACCCGCGGTAGTTGAAAATCGGAGTTTCCCAGCGGGGTTTGACTCCCTTCGCGGCCGAGAGAACCGATTGGACGAGATCCTAAGGGAGCAGTCAAAAAAGGAGGAGCCAGGGTGGAAAAGACTGTTTCTTGGAGCGGAGGCATTTCCGGTGGAGTTGAATCTGTTGGTCGCTAGGTCGATTGACTTTGGGGAGTATGCGGAGGGCAAAAGCTATGCGGTTAAGGGAATGGAGATCTGCCCTTGGTTCTTTCCAAACCTGTGGTCGAATTTGGCCTACGTATTTGAAATGGAGGGGGATACGGAGCGGGCGGATTTCTGCTGGAAAACGATTGCAGCAAAAACAACGGATCCCAAGTGGAAGGCAAAAGAGGCCAAAGCTCGGGAGCGAAGGCGAAGAGTGAAGGAAGAAAAAACTGCGTTCTAAGATAGAAAGTTATAGCGAACGATACACCAAAGTGCCCGGATCCCATCCTTCCAGCCGACTTTTTTACCCTCCTGATAGGTCCGGCCTGCGTAGGAAATACCGACCTCGTAAAAACGGGCTCCATGGCGGGCGAGCTTGGCGGTGATCTCAGGTTCAAATCCGAATCGGTTTTCCTGAATCTCAATTTTTTGGATGATCTCTCGACGAAAGGCCTTAAAACCGGTTTCCATATCGCTAAGATTGAGGTTCGTGCACATGTTGGAGAGGAGGGTGAGAACGCCGTTGCCCACGCGGTGCCAAAAGTAGAGAACCCGATGTGCAGATCCTCCTAAAAATCTGGATCCGTAGACCACATCGGCTCGATCTTCAATTAGAGGTTGGAGAATCGTGGGATATTCGTGCGGGTCGTACTCCAAATCCGCATCCTGGATAATCACGTAGGGCAGGGTGGCCGCGGCGATCCCTGTTCTGAGGGCGGCCCCTTTGCCTTGGTTGATTCTGTGTCGGGACGATCGGACCGGGACGGCGAGGGGTGGGAGAGAGGACATCCGTTTCGGTGTGTCGTCGGTGGAGGCATCATCAATGACAATAATCTATCCAACCAAGGATTGATCGGCGACAGTTCGGATGACGTTCACGATGGTGGCGGCCTCGTTAAAAACGGGGATGACTACGGATAACACGCGATTCATGAGAATTCCATGTTGCAGGGTTCAAAAACTGTAGGCTGCATTCAGGCTGAGATCCCAACCTTTCGTATAAGAACTGTAGATATACTCGGTGCCGTTCAGGGTTTGGGTCTTGTTATTCCAGGGGTTCAACAGGTTTTTTCCTCGGAAGGTTATTTTCCAATTGTCGGTGAGGCCCTGCGTGAGATTGAAATCCAGTGATGGCGCAGGTTGCTGGTATATGTCTGGGAAATAAGAGAGAACTTTGGTGGTACCGGGTTCAACAAAGGGAGATCCGGCTGCATAAAGCAGGGGTCCGGTCACGTTATAGAAAAGGCCTGCATAGAATCGATATTCGTCGTTGTCATAGTTGAGTCCGGCATTGATCACATACTCGGGTTGCCCCTGCAGGGGGCGGGTGGGTTGATCGACAAATTCAGCCGCCTGCCCGGTAACGGGCACACTGCTGGCAATATAGGTGTAGTTGAAAAAGAGGGAAAATTGTCGGAGAGTGGAGGAAAGCTGATCCAACCGTTTTCGCGCCTCAAATTCAAGGCCTCGGATTGTCCCACTGGGGGCGTTGACATATTTGAAGAAATTTAGCTCTGTGATGTCGTCATAAAAAGACGTCTGCTCGAGCGGGGCTTGAAGATCCTTGTAAAAAAGGCTGAGGGAGAGAACCTCCCCTGCCCGTGGAAACCACTCCACACGAAAATCGTAGTTATTGGCCTTGGATAGCTGCAGCTGGGGGTTTCCGATAAAATAGCTGTCGGCGGTGAAATCCTTGGTGATGACCGGGCCCATCTCCTTGAACGAGGGACGGGCGAGGGTTTGGGACCAAGCCATTCTTATGTTCACCCCTTGGGTCAATTCAAAGGTAGCCGATACAGCCGGGAGAAGATCGAGTTGCTGGATTTTTGAAAAGCCATTGAAATCGCCGAAATAACGCGACGGAAGGTTGGTGGCTCCAGAGATTTTGATATTGGTGTTTTCAAAGCGGGCGCCACCCACAAGGGTGAGTTGGGGGAACGGCTTAAAGTCGGCCATCAGGTAGCTTGCGGTAACTCCTTGGCTTGCGTTGTAATCGGTCCCAGGATTAATGGCCGGATCTCCTGCTTGATTAAAAATGCTGTAACTCATCATGTAAGGACCGTCGAGTCCGGTGGGGTTGATTAAACCGCTTCGCTGCGGTGACAGAAAGACATCCGCCCATGTCTCTCCGTTGGTAGGAGTGTAAGTCTCTTGGCTGGGAAGAGCGGGAGTGGGGGACAATCCGTATGGGTAATTAAAGCTGGATTGGCTATAGTCTCGCTGGCTGTAATCTTGATAAAAACCGGTTTTGAAAGCGTCGGTCCGCTCTTTTTCCTCAAACATCGGTATAGTGAAATCAACGATTCCGTAGTAGGAATTCTCGGTCAGCTGTCTTTGAAAGCGTTGGAGAGTTTCATCGGTTGCGTCAAACGGGCTTGTGGTTGGGTCCAAATCAAAGTACGTGCCGGTGCTGGTCAGTCCGTAGGTAAACTGCCGTTGATCCGGCTCTTGGAGTTGTGCCTGACCCAGTCCGCCGTTCCAATTGATTTTAAAGTTTCTTGCCTCCTCAAAAGTGTCCTCCCCGATCACTTGAAGATAGGACAAGCTGCGTTGTCCGTAGTCGATGATTTGCTGGTAATCGGTTTGCAGGCCACTGGCTTGCGGCTGGGATCTCTGGGTGGCATTGTCGTCTGCGCCTCGATTATACATCACATTGATCGATGCCTTGTGGTCCTTGTCCCACTGCCCCGAAAGTCCGGTTAATCCACCCCAAAGGACTTCCTGTGTTCCTTGGGCCTGCTGGGAAACTTGATTGGTGGCTGCAAAAACTGTTGGTTTATTTGTATTAGTGGAGGCTAAGAGGAAAAGGTTCCCGCGGGTTCCGTTGCCGTAGTAGGAGTACTTGTTTCGGTAACTGAAGGCACCGATGACTCCGACCTTTTCGTACTGGCCTAATTCGATCGAGTCACCCCCTTGCAAGTTAAAGGACATATTGGGTGGTGGTGCTTTGTTCGTCAGGCCAATCACAGGGCTCATTTGGCGCATGGCGGAATTGACCGTATCCGCTTTTTGGAGGTTGGAGGGGACTTTGGCTGGGTCATCAAAGTTTAGGGTTCCTGGTATGGGGGTTGGTGTGCTCAAAACACTTTGCGGGATCGCTCTGCTGTTGGCTTTTCCTCCAAAAAGTCCTGTCCCGCCTCCGTTGTAGGTCAAAAAGTCGGGATTCAGGGTTGCCTGGGAGTTGTATTCTACCGTGAAACCTGAGCCGAAAGATGGTTTGTCGGGAAAGGTTCTTGTTCGGATATCGACGCTACCGCCGGTGAAGTCGGCAGGTTGGTCCGGGGTGAAGGTCTTGTAGGTGTTGATACTTTCCAGAATGCTCCCAGGGAAAAGGTCGACGTTGATGGCTCGCTTGTCGGGATCGGTTGATGGAAGGCGGCCTCCGTTCATGAGGGTATTCACATACCGATCGGGCATTCCACGGACGGCAACGTATTTGCCGTCTGTCACAGATGTTCCGACCATGCGTTTCATTGCGTCGCCCGCATTGGCCGCACCCAGGCGGGAAATGAAATCTTGGCCGATCATATCCATCACGGCAGACGCATTTTGTCGCTCGGCCAAGAGACCGGTTTCCGAGGCCTTTTCAATTTCGCCGGGGACAACCAGCTCTTCCATCTCTTCGATCTCGGCGACAGCTTCAAACCGCATTTCGTTGAACGAGCCGCCAGCAACCGAAATATCGGGAACTGTTTTTGGAATGTAACTGGAGGCCCGTGTCTGCACCGTATAAACCCCTGGAGGAATGCCAGAGATGGTAAAATTTCCCTGATCATCTGTGACCGCACCAAAGGGGGAGCCCATAATCGTTACAGAGGCTTTCGCGATTGGTTGGCCAAAGTCAGAATCGACCACTTGTCCTCGAATTCCGCCGAACTGCTGACTGAAGGCGGAGGCGCACAAAGTGAGGCTGAGAAATGTAAGTTTGATGGCACGTCTACTCATCGTGCGGAAAAGGGAATAAAAACTCTCTTTGATGCACAACGCGAACGACTTGGAAATCTTTACTCTAAGATTCCAGATTAGTCTGAAGTGTATGTTGCTCGGCTGAAACCTCTCCACCGCCCAATTCTGATTCGGACTACTACCAGCGGTAGGCACAACCTTGCGTCAATACAACAATATGTCAGCAAACCCCTAACATCCCTCGATAACTTTGACCCCCGAGCTAATATTTAAAAAATGCAACTTAAGGAATTAAGCATCAGCTAGTTGCAATACTCGTGTATTTATGGGGCCTGAGGACGGTAAATTGTCACAAAAAAATCACAATAAATGGATTGAGAGATAGTTTGGGTATAGCGAAAACAAGAATATGGAAGTTCTCAAGTTTTTGATTGGGTCGAGGTCGGTCAGGCATAAGGGCTCCGGAGTCCCAAGTGGAAGGTTGCTTGAAGTCCGGGTGATATTCTTCCTACTTATTACCCTGTTTTTGGGAATCGCAGGTTGGACATGGATGAAGAAGGCGGAAAACTACTCTTACGCATCCCCTAAAATGGAGCAAATTTCGACCGCTGCAGGGAAGAACTAGAGGGGGCCAGTCCCGAAGTGGGCCGGGAACTCAGTATCTTACGCTGAAAAGATATAAGCCATCCGCAGGAGCAGTGGGAGGAGCAGTCGAGCGGGAGCGGGATTGGAGAATGCTTTTTAGTTCGGTGGGAGTAAGTCGGCCTTGGCCGACTTTGACAAGGGCTCCGACCAGATTTCGAACCATCCGATAGAGGAAGCCATCTCCGTCAAAGGTAAGTTCCAGAACACCGCTCTTTTTTTTGACGATCCGAATGGAGCGAATATTGCGAATTGTGGATTTTCGTTCGTATCCCGGGTTGGAGGTGAACGCAGCAAAGTCGTGCTTCCCAGTCAGAATCTTGGCGGCTTTGCGCAACGAAGGGAGATCGAGGGGGCGTGGGACGTGCCAAGCTCGCCCGATTTCGAGCGGGTGAAGCGGATCGGTGTTGGCGATCCGGTAAAGATAGGCTTTTCCTTTGGCAGAAAAGCGGGCGTGAAAGCCCGGTTTCTCGCGTCGGACGGAGAGGACTCGGACCCCTACAGGAAGATGAAAGTTGAGGGCTTTCGCCAGAGTGGCGGGAGGATGAATGGGAGGAATTTCGCAGGAGGCAACTTGGCCGAGGGCGTGAACGCCCCGATCGGTTCGGCCAGATCCTGCAACGGCCACGGAGCGGTTGAAGATTTTCTGCAGGGCTTTCTCGAGGGCGAGTTGGACGGTGGGATTGGGGTCTTGGCGTTGCCAACCAAAGAAATCCTCGCCCCGGTAGGCGAGAAGGAGACGGTGCGGGACCGTCTTCATCCGGGGATCAATGGTGGCCGTCTTCGAGCCAGAGATTATCGAAGTAGTAGGTGAAGCCGGCAAAGGCACCGTAGGCGTTCACCCCTTCGTTGCGGGCGGAGGTGCAAGCGTTCGAGATGTGCTGGAAGTCACCTTCGATATTGAAGCTAAAATTGTCGTCGATCAGGAATTTGAGTCCTGCTGCAAACTGAGGGGTGAATTCCCAATTGCCCCCGATCGCTTCCTGGTTCGACCAGTTTCTGGCGTTGGTATAGATCACTCCGGCCCCTCCCTGAATGTAAGGAACAACGATCCAGTTGGGTTGGACGAAGTTATATCGGATGATTCCGGTGATACCGGTCATGTAGGTTCCGAAAGTTTCCCAGATATAAGAGCCGGTGACTTCGAAGATTCCTTCGAAATTGCCCCGAAAAGGGGTATCGCGAAAGGGGTTTTCCTTGTCGTCTGGCGAGACGAGCATCCAGCCGAGGCGGATATTATTCTGCTGATAGTTGAAAACCGGTTCGTGTGGGCCGAGACCGCAAGGGGAGAACATCACGCCGGCCATATATTCCAAGGTGATCCGGTCTTCCACAAAGAGAGTAGAGGCAAGATCACCGGTGTCGGACATCGGGGACAAGCGAGCTGGGGCATTTGTTGTGGTCAGGTTGTCTTTGGGAATCGAGGTAGGACTACTCTGCTCCATTTGAGCAAAGAGAGGGGAAGTAATTGCGAATAAAATGGTGAATAGATGGAGGGTATGTCCCGGGATACGGCCCAACCCTGCTGAAAATGCTCTGAGGTGCACCCTTCTTAACTAGAGAAGGGGGGTGTTTCGGTCAAGGTATTGTTGGAGGATTAGGCAGGCTGATGAGCTATCGACTTTCTTTCGTAACTGCTTCTGGTTCATGCCTATTCCAGAGAGCTGTTTGGAAGCTTGGGCAGTGGTGAGTCGCTCATCAATCGGGGTAATAGGAAGAGAAATAGACTTCTGTATTTGGGCGATAAAGTCCCTGACTTTTTGGGCAGAAGGTCCGTAGGTGCCATCCATATTCCGGGGAAGGCCGATGACCAGACCTTCAATCTGGTGGGTTTGGATGAGTTCCGAAAGGGCGGTCGTGACCTGTTGGGGAGATTGATTTTCGAGGAATGGGAGGGGGGAGGCGAGAGTGCCGGTGGGATCAGAGAGGGCGAGGCCTATACGAACAGTTCCGTAATCGATGCCGAGGATGCGGCTCACGCGGAGTGAATGGCCTGTGCGATCGGCCGAAGAAAGGCGGTGATTTCCGGGATGAGTTGGGGGGAGCGACCGAGTTTGGCAATCCGATCGACGATGGCACTGCCGACGACAACTCCGTCGGCGAGGGAAGCGACTTGGCCGGCTTGTTCGGGTGTGGAGATGCCAAAGCCCACACAGACGGGAAGGGAGGTCGATTTTTTTAGGAAGGAAACTTTTTCACCGAGGGTGGTTGGGAGATTTTGCTGCATGCCGGTGACGCCCTCCCGGGATACGTAGTAGACGAAGCCTGAAGCGGTGGAGACGAGCGAACGAACACGGGCCTCGGGCGTGGTGGGGGCGACCAGAACAATGCGCCGGAGGTCGCCTCCTGCGGGGAGGTCGTGGGCGGCTTCCTCGGGCGGAAGATCGAGAAGAAGAAGACCATCGGCTCCGGCCTGTATGGCGGCCGCTTCAAACTTTTCCCGGCCGAAAGCAAAAACCGGGTTGTAGTAGGTGAACAGGACTAGGGGAACGTTGCAGTTTTCTTTTCGGAGCTGGGAGATGAGTTGAAGAACGCCAGGAAGGGTGGTGCCGGACTCGAGCGCACGTTGGCATCCGAGTTGGTTGACGATACCGTCGGCCAAGGGATCGGAGAACGGAATACCCAGTTCAATCAGATCTGCGCCTGCTTCGGCGAGGGCGGGAACGAGTCGCGCGGTGGTGGCGAGATCAGGATCTCCTGCGACGAGATAGGCGACGAGGGCTTTGCGCTTCTCTTTTTTGAGACGGGCAAAGAGGTCGTCGATCCGGTGGGGGGAGCTCATTCTGGAAAAGATAGTGCCAGAGATGGGCGCATCTTCACGCGGGAAAATCGGTTTCGCCGGAGGCGAATTTCTGGACCGTGCCGTCGGAAAGACGGAGGTGGAGGTGTCCAGCGTCGTCGAGGGTTTCGGCGACGCCGGTGATTTCGTTTGTCCCAGTCCGAAGAGTGAGAGTTTGGCCGAGTTGGAGGCAGGCGTTTCGCCAGTCCTCTATCGCTTCGGGGATGGGCTGCAAGAGGCGGTGGGAAAGGGAGTCCAGGAACGCGGCGAGCATTTGGGTTCGAGGGATCAGCTGGCCGGAGGCTTGGAAAAGAGAGATAGCGGTTTTTTCCAAAGAGGGTGGGAAGTCGGAAGTTTGTTGATGGAGATTGAGGCCGAGTCCGAGAAGGGCGAGGGGGGGATGATTTTTTCGGGAGACGGTTTCAACGAGTAGGCCGGCGAGTTTTCGATTCTGTAAAAGAAGATCGTTGGGCCATTTGAGCGAGGGCTCTAGCTGGGTGAGGGCGCGAACGGCATCGGCGGCGGCGAGGGAACCGAGCAGGGAGAAAAGGGGAAGATGGGAGGTGGGAACTTCGAGAAGGAGAGAGACCCAAAGTCCGAGGGGGGTATCGGAAAGCCATGGTTTGCCAGGGCGACCGTGGCCGGCGGTTTGGATTTCGGCTGCGAGAACGGCGGGGGGGGTGGGAAAAGAGGCGCGGAGATGGTCTTGGGTGGAGGGGATGGAGGGGAAAATGGTGATACGGTTGCGAAAGGGGGAGGAGGCGGGGAGAAGGAGGTCGACTTGAGCGGCCTCAAAGGGGTCGGAAGAGTTCTTCCGAGAGGGGGGATTAGAGAGAGAAATTGCCGTAGAAGTTGATCTTCGGTTCCTTCATCTTGCGACGGCGGCGGACGCTGGGTTTTTCGTGAGTGCGGCGCGCGCGGGCGTCGCGAAGGGTGCCTTCGCGATCGAGCTTCTTTTTCAGGCGGCGAAGGGCCTTGTCGACCGATTCCCCGCGTTTGAGTCGGATTTCAACCATGAACCAGAAACCCTATCGGAACTTTGGGCGGAGGGGAAGCTAGGATTTTATCCCTTTTTTTACAGTCCGGTTGGGGAAAGGTGGAGGATTTCACTGGAAGAAGGCGAGGGAGGAATCAGATTCATAGATCGTGGCGAAGCCCTTTGTTCATTTGCACTGTCATTCGGAATACTCCCTTTTGGACGGGGCGTGTCGGATGCCGGAACTGGCGGCACGGGCAAAGGAGTTGGGCCAACCCGCGTTGGCGCTGACGGACCACGGGAATCTTTACGGGGCGATCGAGTTTTACGAGGCGGCAAAGGAAGAGGGGATCAAGCCGATCGTCGGGTGTGAGGTGTACATTTCCCCCGGAGACCGGTTTGAGAAAAAAGCGGCGGCGGGCGGAAAAGATGCGAATTTCCATCTTCTTCTTCTCGCACGGAATCTGGAGGGGTATCGCAATCTGATTCATCTGGTGACGGCAGCTCATCTGGAGAGCGTCTACTACAAGCCGCGGATCGATAAGGCTCTATTGGCGAAACACTCGGCAGGTTTAATCTGCACAAGTGCTTGTTTGAAGGGGGAAATTGCGGCGGCGTATCTGGAGGGTCGGGAGGCGGATGCGCAGAAAATTTTCCATGAGTATCGGGAAATTTTCCCCGAAGGGGATTTCTTGTTGGAGATTCAGAATCACGGCCTGCCTGAGCAGGCGAAGATCCGAGAGTTTTATCGGAAGCTGGGACAGGAGAGCAAAACCCCGCTGGTGGCGACGAACGACGTTCACTACGTCAGGAAGGAGCAGTCGATCACTCAGGAGATTCTGGTTTGCATCTCTACAAACGGAAAGTTGAACGATCCCGAGCGCAAGATGAAGTCGTACGGACCGGAGTTTTACCTGAAGGAGAGCGAGGTGATGGCGAAGCTGTTTGCCGATTTCCCGGATGCGTACGAGCAGACGTTGGCGGTGGCGGAGCGGTGTGAGTTGGAATTTGAGCTGGGGGGGAACAAGTTTCCCGCGTTTCCAGTTCCCGAAGGAATGACGCGGGAAGCTTATTTCCGAAAACTTTGTCAGGAGGGATTGCGGAGGAGATACGGGGAGAGGGCGGGTTCGGACAAGGAGTTGAAGGAGCGTCTGGAATTTGAGATGGGGGTAATCGAGAAGACCGGGTTCATCAGTTACTTTCTGATCGTCTGGGATTTTATCGATCATGCAAAGAAGAAGGGGATTCCCGTTGGACCGGGACGGGGAAGTGCAGCAGGGAGTCTGGTCTCGTATGTTCTTGGGATCACCGATCTTTGCCCGATCCGTTACGGTCTGCTTTTTGAGAGGTTTTTGAATCCGGAGCGGGTTTCGCCTCCCGACATCGACGTAGATTTTTGTCCGGACCGTCGCGAGGAGGTGATTTCTTACGTTCGGAACAAGTATGGGGAGCGGGCGGTGGCGCAGATCATCACCTTCGGCACGATGGGGGCAAAGATGGCGGTGCGGGATGTGGGGCGGGTAATGGGGATGAGTTTTGGGGAGACCTCACGGATTGCGGATCTGATTCCGAAGGTGCCAGGGGCGAAGTTGGCGGATGCATTGAAGCAGGTGCCGGAGCTGAAGAATCTGTCCCAGGAGGAGTCGATTCGGCCGGTGATCGAGGCGGCCCTGCAGTTGGAGGGGATGGTTCGGCAGAGCGGAACCCACGCGGCGGGGGTGGTGATTGCGGACCGAGATTTGACCGACTATCTGCCTCTGACTCGGGACGACACGGGAGCGGTGATGACCCAGTTTTCGATGGGAGCGGTAGGGGACATCGGCCTGTTGAAGATGGATTTTCTGGGGCTGAAAACTTTGACCGTCATTCAGGACTGTCTGGTGTTGGTCGAGAAGACAACGGGTAAGAAGATGACGCCGGAGGAGATTCCGTTGGATGATCCGAAGACATACGAGCTGTTGAACCGGGCGGAGAATGTCGGGGTGTTTCAGGTGGAGTCTCCGGGAATGAGAAGGACGTGCGCGATTTTTGATCTGAAGGGGATTGGGGATCTGATTGCGCTGATTGCGCTGTACCGACCGGGCCCGATGGATCTGATCGATGAGTATGTAAAACGGAAGAAGGGGAAGAGCCAGTTCACTTATGAGCATCCGCTTCTCGAAAAGATTAGTGCGGAGACGTATGGAGTTTTGATTTATCAGGAGCAGGTGATGGCGGCCGCGCGGGTCTTGGCTGGATATAGTTTAGGACAAGCGGACTTGCTGAGACGGGCGATGGGGAAGAAGAAGCCTGAGGAGATGGCGAAGCAGAGGGAGACCTTTGTATTGGGCTGTGCGAAGACGAATGAGATTCCCCGTTCGCAGGCGCTGCGGATCTTCGAGTTGCTCGAAAAATTTGCGGGGTATGGGTTCAACAAAAGCCACAGTGCGGCGTATGCGGTGTTGTCGTGTCAGACGGCTTATCTGAAGGCGAACTATCCGACAGAGTACATGGCTTCGTTGTTGTCCCACGAGTTGGACAACACGGACAAGATCGCGCTCTTTACAGCGGAAGCGCAGAACATGGGGATTGAGATCCGGCCCCCGAGCGTGAATGAGAGCGAGAACAAGTTCACGGTGGAGCCGAACCGGATTCTATTCGGTTTGGGGGCGATCAAAAATGTGGGGGGTGCGTGTGTGGAGGCGATTTTGGCGACGAGAAAAGAGGGTGGAAAATTTGTTTCCATCGAGGACTTTTGTTCGCGGGTGGATTACAAGGCGATGAACAAGAAAGCGGTGGAGAGTTTGATTCGGTGTGGGGCGTTCGATGAGATCAGTCCGAACCGAGCCTGGTTGGCGACGAAGGTGGAGGGGGCGTTGGCGTTGGCAGCGTCGGCTTCGCGGGACAAGGAAAGGGGGCAGGGCACACTTTTTGGTCTGATGGAGGAGGCGGGACCTGGGGACAAAAAGGGGGTGGAGAAGGCTCCGAAGGATTTTCCCGATTGGCCGAAGCGGGACAAGTTGAAGGCGGAGAAGGAGCTATTGGGATTTTATGTGACAGGCCATCCGGCGGATGAGTTTGAAGCGGATTTGAGGGCGTTTCGGACCTTGAATTTGGGGGAGCCGGATGAGATGCAGAGCGGGACAGTGGCACGCCTTGCGGGGGTAGTGACATCGATGGAGGTGAAGCTGACGCAAAAGGACAAAAAGCCGTACGCTCGGGTGATGTTGGAGGATAAGACGGGTCGGATGGAGGTGATGATTTTCCCAGATCTGTATCGGGAGGCGGGGACGGCATTGAAAGTGGGGGCTCCGCTGGTGGTGGGTGGCTCGGTCGACACGGATGCAGAGGAGAGGATTCGGCTAAGGACGTCGGAGTGTGTGACACTGGAGGCGGCGATCGCCAAGTGGGTCACGCATGTTTATCTGGTGCCGACTAAGGAAGATCTGGTGGGGGAGAAGATGGGTAAAGTGAAGGAGATTGTGGCGACCCACGCAGGAGATGTGCCGGTGCGGTTGGAGGTGGAGGTGGACGGGAAGAAGGTTTTGATGGAGGCGGGATCGCAGATGCGGATTCGGCCGACGTTGGCAGGGATCGGAAAATTACGGGAGGTGTTGGGGCCGGATCGGGTCAAGTTGGCAGTGCAAGCGATTGAGGTTCCAAAGCCAAAGTGGCCGAGGCGAGCTCAGGCAGTGGGTGCCTAGAATTGATTGAGGCGGTCGAGGAGGGCGCGGAGTCTGCCCAGATTGCGTCGGTTGAAGGGGACGCAAAGGCGGGCAAGGGAGGCGAGTTCGGGTTGATTGGATTCTTCGGGGTAGGGATCACACACGGAAATCAGGGTGTCGTGACGGAGGATATCGTGAAAATCCTCGTTGAGGCGGATCAGTGCACCTCCCGGGATTTGGCGGTGCAGGCGAATGATCATGACATCGCCGATATAGCGGTAGGAGTGGAAGTTGTAGTAGAAGTTAACGACTTCGCGGCGGGCGAATTCGAGATCGTCGGTGATTTTAAAGAGAGTGAAATCCTCCTCCGAAATGAGGCCGTCGCCCAGTAAGTGTTCGCGGAGGTATTTTTCAAATGTTTTCCAGAAGTTTCCACGAGGGGCATCGACCAGGACGAGCGGAATGATTTCTGATTTGCCTGTCTGCATCAGGGTAAAGGTCTCGAAGGCCTCATCCATTGTTCCAAAGCCGCCTGGGAAAAGGGCGATCGCATCGGAGTGTTTCACGAAGTTGAGTTTTCGCGTGAAGAAGTATTTGAAGGTAAAAAGTTTGCTGTCGCCCCGGATCGTTACGTTCGGTTGTTGTTCGAAGGGGAGTTCGATGTTGAGGGCGAATCCGTGCTGGCGGCCTGCTCCGGCTTGAGCGGCGCCCATGATTCCTTCTCCTCCGCCGGTAATGATCATGTAGCCCGCTTCCTGCATGAGTTTGCCAAAACGGAGGGCGGCTTTGTAGGTGGAGCTGGTGGGTTGGGTACGGGCGGATCCGAAAACCGATATTTTTTTGATCCCGCGATAGGGTGCGAAGACTTTGTTTGCATCGCGGATTTCGCGCATCACCCGTTTGAACTGCTTAAGATCCCCTAAGTCGGATGGGGAGGCTTGGAGACCCAAAACGATTGAGATCATCTCCTTAAAGTGTTGCCGATGCTCCGTAATTCCGGCGGCATCGATAAGTTCGTCAATGTTGTTGTCCAACGGGTTAGGAGGATTTTTCTGTTTCTTGATGACACCCTTGGATTTCACATTAGAAAGGCTGACTGGGAGGATAGTGTATGGCAAATCTTTTAGAGTCGCTGGGGATACGAGTCGTCGTGGGAGACGGTTCGGTGGCGGCTTATCTTTATGCCGAGGGAGTGCCGTTGGGGAGAAGTTTTGAGGGGTTGAACTTGTCGGAGCCGGAACGGGTGACAGCGGCTCATCGGGCTTATTTGGAAGCGGGGGCGGAGGTGATCGCGACGAATAGCTTTGCAGCGAATCGAATCGCATTGCGTCGACACGGGTTGGAGGACAAGGCGAATGAGATCAATTGGAAGGCGGCGAAATTGGCGTTGGGGGAGGTCGGCAAAAGTGGGGCGTGGGTGGCGGGCTGTCTGGGACCAAGCGGGCTGACTTCTGCTGATCGAAACGGATTGGGAGCCAAGATTGTGGAGGAGCTGTTTCGAGCACATGCGGGGGCTCTGATCGATGGGGGTGTTCATGCGGTTCTTCTTCAGGCGTTCGCGGATCCGGAGGAGTTGGAGATCGCGATCGGTGCGGTTCGGGAGCTTCACCATCTTCCCGTGATTGCTTTGCTGGCTTCAGGGCGTGAGGGAACCTTGCCCGGAGGAAAAGGGTGGGAGGAGACGGTACGTAAATTGCGGGAAGCTGGGGCAGAGGTGGTCGGTGTGGCACCTGCGTTCGGGCCGAGTGCTTGTACAGGAGTGGTTCGAAAGGTTTCGACGGGCCCGGAAAAACCTTTGGCGGCATATCCGGATGCAGGGCAGCCCGAATTTTCGGAGGGACGGTATCTTTACGCCAACCACCCCAACTATTTTGCGGAGAGAATGGCGGAGCTTCCTGGGCTGGGGGTGACGTTGTTGGGCGGAGGATCCGGAGTAAGTCCGGCCCACATCCGAGCCTTGAAAGCCAAGGTGAGCCAGCTCAAGCCGAACTTGGCGGCACGCGAGGCGGCGGAGCCGAAGCGGGAAAGAATTCAGGTTTCCGATCGCAGCGGAGAAAGAAAAAGGGAGGAGTCGATCCTGGATCGGTTGAAAAAAGAGCGAATTGCGGTAGTGGAGTTGGACAGTCCGCGAGGGCTAGATATGGGTCCGTTTTTGAAGGCGGCGGAGGAGTTGGTGCAGGCGGGGGCGACGGCTCTGACGTTAGCGGACAATTCTCTAGCGATTCTACGGGTGGCGAACACGGCAGCAGCGACTTTGTTGCGGGAGAAATTGGGAACGACGAGTCTGATCCATCTGGCTTGTCGGGATAAGAATCTAATCGGGTTGCAGAGCGAGCTGATGGGGTTGGCGGCCTTGGGGCATCGACATGTGTTGGCTTTGACGGGAGACCCATCAAAATTTGGGGATCATCCCGGGGCGACTTCGGTGTACGATGTGAATAGTTTGGGTCTCTTGGATCTGATCCGGCAGCTAAATGAGGGCCGAAATTCGGCGGGGCGGGAGGTGGGCCCGGGCGCGGAATTTGTCGTGGGGGTTGCTTTCAATCCGAATTCGAAAAATTTCGATGCCCAGGTGAAAAAACTGGAACGGAAAATGGAGCGGGGTGCGCATTTTGTGATGACTCAGCCTGTGTATGAGAAGACGATGATTCGGAAGCTCAAGGAGTCATTGGATCCTTTAGGAATTCCTGTTCTGGTTGGAGTAATGCCGGTGATCAGCGCACGGAATGCGGAGTTTTTGCATCATGAAGTCCCGGGGATTTCGATTCCTGATGCGGTACGTGAGAAGATCCGGTCTCTGCCCGAAGGGCAAGCGCAGGCGGATTATGGTCGGGAAGTGGCAGCGGAGCTGGCACGTGAGGTGGCCCAACATTTCCGCGGGATTTATCTGATCACGCCGATGGTGCGGTCAGGTATGACAGCACCGATTGTGCGGGAATTTTTGAAAACAGCCTGACTCAGCGGGTCGAGGCGCGTACCCAACGAGCGTAGCTGGAAGCGGCTTGGCCGGAGAGGTGGAAGAGTTCAGGACAGTCATAGGGGTGAAGTTTCTTCCAAAGTTTTTCGAGGGGTTTTCTTTGGCGGGGGGAGGTTTTGGCAATGAGGATGAATTCGCGTGAGGTCGTTTTCTTTCCTTTCCAGACGTAGTGGGACTCGATGCCGGAAACGATCTGGATGCAGGCGGCGGCTCGGTGGTTGAGGGTGGCCATGGCAAGTTTTCGGGCGTCCGATTTCTTTGCGACGGTGGTGAGGAGAAGGGACAGGGTCATGCCGGCGGAGGCAAAAAGTACCCCTGCTGTTTTTTGGAGATGGGGAGGCCGAGTCGTTCCATAGCGGCGAGGAGGTCCTCCCAGACCTGACGCTTCAGGGCGAGGTTCTGGTTGTGCAAAAGATAGCTGGGATGAAAAGTGGGACGGACGGGCACACCGTCGATTTCCATCCACGTTCCGCGGAGACGGGAGATGGTGGTCTTTTGGGGGCCGAACAAACCTTCCACCGCGGTGGAACCGAGAGCGACAATGACCACGGGAGCGATAATCGAGATTTGGGCACGAAGATAAGGAAGGCAGGCTTCCATTTCGTGGCGTGTGGGTTTTCGGTTTCCGCTCGTTTTGGCGGGCATATCGGGACGGCATTTCAGAACATTCGCGATGTAGATCTGTTCGCGGGTGAGTTCCATGGCGGTGAGCATTTTGGATAGAAGTTTTCCGGAGAGTCCGACGAAAGGTTCCCCTTGTTCGTCCTCGTCGGCACCGGGAGCTTCGCCGACGAACATGAGTCGAGCTTCCGGATCGCCGACACCAAAAACGACCTGCGTGCGAGATTTGGCAAGATGGGGGCAGATTTGGCAGGTGATGGTTTGGGCGCGAAGAGCGGCGAGGCGCTCTGTTTTTGTTCCCGTGGCTGGAGCCGCTGGGGTGGCGATTGGGCGGGTTTTGGGTTCCGCGGGTGGGGTTCCTGTTATCCGGGGAGTGGAAAGGGGGGAGGGGCGTGAAGAGGGAGATTCCTGAGTGGGGGAGGAGGCGGAGGGGAGACGACGAACAAGGCCGGACGGGAGCCAAGTATCCTTTTGGCCGTGACGACGAAGGAGTTCGACGTAACGAGAGGCTTGTTCGCGGAGTTCAGGATTCATCGAGATATGATTGGAATGCCGCAAAATCGGGCGGCGGGGGAGCGGTAAACAAAAGTTGTTCTCCGGTGCGGGGATGGGTGAAGGCCAATTGATGGGCGTGGAGGAGTTGGCGGGGGACTTTTGCCGTGCGGGTCAGGGAGTTAACGCCGCCATAGATGGCATCGCCGGCGACGGGGCAGCCTGCGGCAGAAGCGTGGACGCGGATCTGATGGGTGCGGCCGGTATGAAGACGGAGTTCGAGCAGGCTGGCACCAGGCCAGGAGCCGAGCACTTTCCAATCGGTTTTCGCAGGACGACCCCGGCTACGGATTGCCATCCGCTGGCGGGAGACGGGGTGACGGCCGATGGGTCCATCCCACGTGCCTGCATTTCCGCGGGGACGGCCGAGCACGAAAGCGAGGTAGGTTTTTTCCGTTTCCCGATCGCGGAATTGGCGGCTGAGCTCGCGGTGTGCGGAATCATTTTTGGCGGCGACGAGAATGCCGGTGGTTTCGCGATCGAGGCGGTGAACGATGCCAGGGCGATCGGGGGCGCCCCCGGGGGCGAGTTGGCCTTTGCAATGGTGAAGGAGGGCGGCGGCGAGGGAGCCGGTGGACCGACCTGCACCGGGGTGAACGTGCATGCCGGAAGCCTTGTTGATGACAAGGATGTCATCGTCCTCATGGAGGATGTCGAGGGGGAGATCCTCGGCGGTCACATCGCGTGGAGCGGAGGCGGGAATGCGGATGGTGATGGTGACTTCGGCGGGGAGAAGATCGCGTGGGCGGACCGGTTTCCCTGCCAGGGTGATCCGATCTTGCTTCATCCATTGTTGGATGCGGGAGCGGGACTCTCCGCTGAGTCGGGCGAGGGCGACATCGGCTCGGTCGTGCTGATCGAAAGGGGTGGTGATGCCGGTCCAGATCCTTTCTTTGGCAGGAGGAGGGTTTTCGGGCAGTTTCTTTGAATGACGGGCCATGGATATTTGATTCTGCCTCTTTTTTCCTCCGTGGTCTACGCGGTTGGTATGATTTTTCTAAAGAGGGCGATGGAGCTGGGGCAGGCGCCTCGGCGTGTTTTGGTGGGCTCGAACCTGGCGATGGGGTTGGCCTTTGCTCCGTTGCTTCTTTGGGTGGAGTGGCCGAAGGGGGATTTCCCTTTATGGATGTGGTTGGGGCCGACGGTCTGTTCGATCCTTTTTTTTCTAGGCCAGGTAGGGACATTTCGTGCTTTGGCGGGGGGAGATGTTTCGGTGGCGACCCCGGTGCTCGGGAGCAAGGTGGTATTGACAGCAGTGGGGAGTGCGTGGCTTTTGCCGGGTGGGGTTCCGGAAAAGTTTTGGTGGGGTGCAGGTTTGTGTTCGTTGGGAGTGGCATTGTTGGGTGGAGGTGGAGGGGAGAAGGGGAAGAGGGGGGCGTGGCGAGCGGTGGGGTGGGGGGTGGCGGCGGCAGCGAGCTTTTCGTTGACCGATGTTCTGGTGGCGAAGGTGGCACCCAAAATTGGGTTGGCTTTATTCGGGCCGTGGATGATGGGCGGAGTGGCGCTGTTGTCGGTTTTCGTTTTGCCGGTTTGGGCGTGGGGTGGATTGGGTAGTGGAAAGGGACGGGGGTGGTTGGGTTGGGGGGCGGGACTGATTGGGGTGCAGGCCTTGGGGGTGTTGGGGGGGATTGTGATCTCGGGAGATCCGATTGGTGTGAATGTTGTGTATGCGTTGCGGGGGTTGTGGTCGGTGGGTCTGGTGGTGTGGGTCGGAGGTTGGGTGGGGAATCGGGAGGCGGGCTTGCCGGCGAGGGTGATGGGGGTGAGGGCGCTGGGGGCGGCGTTTCTTTTGGCGGCAGTGTGGGCGGTCTTGGCCTAAGGGGAGGGAGGGGCTAGAAAGGGGATGGGATGTTTTTTATGATGAGCGAATTGACCCAGCAGATTGGGTTGGATACGCGAGATCCGCTTCAAGTGGGAGTGGTTCTTGTGGTGGGAATTCTTTTGCAGGTTTATGGGGTGAAGTTGCTGGTGGACGGAGGAAGCGGTTTAGCTCGGCGATTCGGAGTGCCGCCTTTGGTGATTGGGTCGACGGTGGTGGCATTTGGCCTCTCAGCTCCAGATCTGTTTGTCAGTTTGTGGGCGGCGGGTAAGGGGCAGGGAGATATTGTAGCGGGAAACGCGGTGGGATGTGTGCTTTTGAATCTGGGTCTGATTTTGGGAATTTCTGCGGTGGCACGACCTTTGCGTTTTCGCCCGCAACTTTTTCAGGCGGATGTTCCGATTCTCGTGGCATCGGCGGCCTTGACCGGATATCTGCTGCGCAACGGGGCGATCGGAAGATTTGAGGCCTCGCTGATGGTTTTCTGTTTGGTGGGTTACATGATTTTTCTTTGGTGTTCCGCTGGGGTCGAAGCGGATACGCGAGTCATTGTGGAGATGGAAAGAGATTTGCCGACACCCGGACCTGCCAAACGAGTGGAGCTGGCTCAGTTTTTGGGTGGGTTGGTGCTGCTGGTGGCAGGTTCGCGATATTTGGTGAAATCGGCGGTGACCGGTGCAGAGATGGTTGGGCTTTCCCATGCCGCCACATCCCTGGGATTGATTCCCATCGCCGTCTCAGCGCCGCATATTTTCGCGATGATCGTCGCTCTCTGGAAGAAAGAGAAGGATTTGGCGGGCGGAGTGGTAATTGGCAGCTGTATTTTTAACTGTCTAGGGGTTTTGGGGTTGTCAGCGCTCTATCGGCCTGTTTTCGCTCCCGGGGTAAGTACGTTTGACTTGGGCGTGATGTTGATCGGAACGATGGCGATTCTGCCGATGATGCACGCGGGGGAGAAAAAGAGGCAGGCGATTGGGGTGGGATTGTTGGTGGGGTATGGGATGTATTTGACGCAACTCTTTGGGCGGGTCTCGGCAGGTTCCTTGTGACCCAATCTGCCGCGAAAACAGGGATGCGGGTTGGGGCGATCTCGGCTGTGGCAGATCGTTTGGAGAAAACTCTCAATCAGAAAGGTCTGACGGTGTCTCAGTTGGTGTTTGCGTTGGAGGGGAAAGGCCATGCAGCGATTATGGCGGTGCTGGCTCTGCCTTTCTGTTTTCCTATTCAGATTCCGGGTCTCTCGACTCCGTTTGGGATCATTTTGATATTCAGTGGGCTCCGCATCGCTTTTGCGCAGGCTCCCTGGCTTCCGGGTTGGTTGATGGTTCGGGATATTCCCGATGGGACGGCGCATAGTCTGCTCCGTGGGTTGCGTTGGATCGCCACGCCTGCGGAAAAAATTCTGCATCCTCGGCTTTATGGTCTTTGTCGCAATCCGACCCTGCATCGAATCCACGGTTTACTGATCGCATTTTTGGCAATTCTCCTAGCGTTGCCTTTGCCGATTCCATTTAGCAATTTATTGGCCGCCGTGCCGATTCTTTTGATTTCTTTGGCTCTTTTAGAAGATGACGGTGCGTTTCTCATCGCGGGATATTTGACGGCCATTCCGTGTGTTGTGTTTTTTGGGTCTCTTTTTCTCTATGGCCCTAAGGCGGTGAAGGGTTTGTGGACTTGGTTGAGTCATTTTTGGGCGTAGGTCGGAGGCTTTCCTTTCGGCGACTTTTCGGCTACTCTTTTTCGTTAGGACATAAGCCGAAAACAAAAGTAAACGACATAAAGTATTATCATGGAAGGATTTATTCTCAGTATTCTGATTCTTGCTAATGGGCTATTTGCCATGGCGGAGTTGGCTGTTGTCTCAAGCCGGAGGGGTAAGTTAAGGCAGAAGGCAGAGGCGGGGGATGCGGGTGCAAAGGCGGCGTACGACTTGGCGGCAGCACCGAGCGAGTTTCTTTCGACCGTCAGTGTGATGATCACCATGATTGCGATTCTTTCGGGTGCGATGGGGGGCGCGGTTTTGGCGAAACCGGTATCAGCGCTTTTGCAGTCGTGGTCCATTCCTGCGGGTATTGCCGAACCGGTGGCACTCGGTGTGGTGGTTTTGGTGATCACTGTGGCTTCGATTATTTTTGGGGAGTTGTTGCCCAAGCGGTTGGCTCTGGCGCACAGCGAAGCGATTGCGTCGCGTATGGCCCGACCGATCCAGGCGGTAGCGAAGGGTTTGGGGCCGATCGTAAAACTCCTCAGTGGAGTGACGAATGCCTTGGCCGCGCTGTTTGGCGTCAAAGAAAGCGGAGAGACCACTCCGGTGAGCGATGAGGAGTTGCGGTATCTTTTGGAGCAGGGAAAGAGGGCGGGGGTGTTTAGCTCCACCGAGCAGGGGATGGTGGAAAGGGTTTTACGACTGGATGAGTTGAGGGTGGAGGAGTTGATGACGCCGAGCGTGAAGATTGTATGGATCAATGCGCAAGAGGATCCGGATGTGACGTGGCGCGCGTTGGTGGCCAGTGGGCACTCCCATTTCCCCGTGTATCAGGGGACTCGGGAAAATGTGGTGGGTGTAGTTTCAGTAAAGGCGTTGTGGGCAAACACAGCAGCCGGATTGCCAGCGAAGCCTGCAGATTTGGCGACACCGGCGTTAATTATTCCGGAAACGATTCCTGCGTTGCGGGCTTTGGAGCAGTTGCAAAAGGCGAAACAACGGGTGGCACTGGTGAGTGATGAGTTTGGCAGCATCACGGGGATTCTGAGTTTATTGGATCTGCTCGAAGCGATCGTGGGTGATCTGCCGTCGCATGATGACCGACAGAAGGCGCGGGTGGTGAAGCGGGAGGATGGATCGTGGCTGGTGGATGCAACCTTGCCGGCGGAGGATTTTGCTAAGGAGATTGGAAAGGGGGCGGATCATTATCAGTTAGATGGGGATTATCAGACGTTGGGTGGATTTATTGTGCATCATCTGGCGAGAGTTCCGCATGAGGGGGATGTTTTTCAGTATCGGGGGCACCGGTATGAGGTGGTGGACATGGATCGGCACCGGTTAGACAAGATTCTGGTGACCCCGCATCAAGGTTGAGGCGGAGCGATTTGACGAGGGGGTCAAGGAGGAGAATAGTAGATAAGGAAAATTTTGGGCGGGGTAGCCAAGTGGTAAGGCACGGCTCTGCAAAAGCTGTATTCGTCGGTTCGATTCCGACCCTCGCCTCCAAAATTATTTAACTATTTCTTAGGACCGACCGAAACGGCGGGCGCATAGAAAACGAATCAGATGCAGGGGTAGTGCGGCTTTTTCTTCACCCGATCGACCGCTTCAGCGGAGGACCAGATAAAGAGCAAGCGCCAGCATGATCCCATCGACCAGATACATCAGCCCCGCGGCTGTTTTCTGGATCGGTGTGACCGATCCGGGTTTGGATTCCAGGTCTTTCACGTTGCCGTGAAAGTAAACCATCGTGGAGAAGACCAACCCAATCCAGAGAGCGAGAATCACTCCCGGCAGGTTGTTTACGAGATCTGCTCCACGAGGGACAAACCAAGGAATCCATCCTAGTCCCATAATGATCTCATTCATAAAAGGAAGGTAATCCTTGAAAAAGTGAAAGCAAATGAGGACCCCTTTAGTAGGGTGCTATGAGTGGAGGGTGGGGTTGTGATTTGACCTGTAGAAGGAGTGGCGGGAGACTTTCTTAATGTCCGGAACGTTGCAAAAGACAGGTTGGTTGTCGTGGGGGTTAACCGTTGGTGCGGCAATGGTGTTGGGATTTGGAATGGGACGGCTATCGGTTCCTGAATCGAAAATGGAAAAAGAGCCGTCGAGCACGGTTTCGCCTGGGCGAGTCGTCCAGAATGAGAATGGAGATGTGGATCGAGGTGGGAGTGAGCCAGTGGCAATGCAGCATCTAGATTCGACAGGAGATCAGTTGAGAAGAGCCTTGGTGCTGACTGATCCGAAGTTGAGAAATCGGGAGTTAGAAAACAGTTTAAGCCGGGCTTCCTTGGAAGATGTGAAGAACGCCTTAAAGTGGTCGGTGGGTTTGGCTGATAGTGCGGGAAAACGGGCGGCTATGGCCAAGATCATGGAGCGGTGGGGCCAATTGGATGGGGCAAACGCTGTGGCGTATGCAGAAAAACTTTTTGCAGAAACGGGCAACCCTGATTTGTTGAAGGATGCGATGCGGGGTTGGGGGCAGAGCGATCCGATGGCGTCCTTGCAGTACACCCAATCGATGGGGGTGAGCGATGGATTGCGGAGAGACATCACGAGGGATCTGGTGCGGGATTGGGCGGATCGAAGTCCTCAGGCGGCTGCAGCCTTTGCCGCATCCAATTCGCTGGAAGTGGGACGAGGTGGATTAACGTCGTTGATTGCCGATCGCTGGTCGAAACAGGATCCTCAGACGGCAGCGAATTGGGCTATGAGCCTGCCGGCGGGAAAAGAGCAGCTACGAGCCCTGGATGAATTGGTGCAAAACTGGTGCGATCTGAATTTGCAGTCGGCCGCGGATTTCGTCTCGCGTCAGCAGGCGGGAATCAACAAGGATGCGATGGTTGGGACGCTGGCTCGGGAGGTGGCAAAACAGGATCCGGCATCCGCATTGAAATGGGTGGCAACGATTCAGGATGGCGGAGTGCAAGAGAATACAGCCTGGTCGATTTATCAGAGGGCACTTCGGCGTGATCCGGAGGGAGCCCAGCTAATGTTGCAATCCTCTCCACTATCGAGTGCCTTGAAGCAGTCGCTGTTGGAGAAGGCAACCAGCAAGATTAATCGAGGGGGTGGTGGATGAGTTGAAGATTGGTGGTAGGTTGAGTGATGCATTTTTTACGAAAACATTTTCAGAAGATAGCTTGGGGAGGGGGATTGCTGGGTCTGGTGGTAGTCGGCCTCTTTGTTCTAGCTGCCAGTTTCTTAGCGAACTTAGCAACGATGATTCCGCCGACGGCGCGGCCTGCTCTCCACCCGACTCGCTTAGGTTTGCTGTGTGAAGATGTGGAGTTCCGCTCCAAGGACGGGAAAAAGATCGCCGCCTGGTGGTTGCCGAAGGGGAATCGGGGGGCACCCCCAGTACTCGTCCTGCACGGGTTAGGGGCGAGTAAGGCGCATATGATCGACTACATTCTTTTTGCGCAGCGCGAAGGCAATCCAGTGCTGGCGATCGATTTTCGTGGGCATGGGGACAGTGATCCCAGTCTGACGAGTATCGGGTTCTATGAGAGTGAGGATGTTTTGGCAGGGATGAAGTTTGTCAGGGAGAGAGGGGCAGGAGATCCCGTTTTGTGGGGAACATCGATGGGTGCGGTATCCGCACTGCTTGCGGCGGAGAGAGATGGGTCGGTGGCAGGGGTGATTGCGGATGCGCCGTTTGATACGTATCGGAATACGATTTTACACCATGCGAAATTGATGTACGGGATCAGTGAATTTCCGCTGATTTTCTTAGCGTGTCCGATGATTGAAGAGCGTGCCCATTTTCGGATGGATGACGTGAATTCTTTGCGGGCCGCAGCAAAGATTCACGCGCCGATGCTGGTGCTAGCGGGCGGAAAAGATGAGCGGATGGAGCCAGCTATGGTGAAAACGATCTATGAGGCGGCGGCTGGGCCGAAGGAGTTTTGGGTTATTCCAGGAGAGGGGCACGAGAACCGGACGTTTCAGGATTCGTTTCAGGAAAAGATACGGACCTTTTTGGCTCGGATCCGGTCGAGCAGAAAAAGTTAAACGAGAGAGAGGTGAGCTTGGGAGGAGGGAGCCTGAGGTGCGAGTTCGCGGAGGAGTCCATCTGTGCCGACGTGGCGGGCGTAGTGTTGGAGGGCAGTGCGATCCGTGAGGCCTGAAAGAAAATCACAGACTGCCCTACTCACCCCCTCCTTTTTGATGCGAAGGGCAGCCCGATCCGCGATGAGATGCGGATGAAGATGGTAAAATTCGAAGAGACCTTGAAGCACTTGGCAGGAGCGTTGGTTGACCTCGCGAACGCCAGGATTTTGATAGAGGTTTTCATTGAGAAAATTGCGGAGGTTCTGGATTTTGACCCGCATGGGCACGGTGAAGGCGATGAGGCGACGAGGGAGGGCTTGGGCATCGGCGGAAGAGGCGGGTCGGGATTCCGTCAGTAGGGCGTCGGAGGAGCGGGTGGCATCTTCGACAAGAAGATCGGCCAGACAGCGGGCGACATAACGACGGGTGCGTTCTAGATCGAGCCGAGCGTAGTTTTTGCGGATGGTGGATTCGGTTTCCTTCCAAAGCTCGATGTGAAGTAGGGCTGTCGCATCGATCAGGCCACTTTCCAGGGCATCTTCAAGGTCGTGGCAGGAGTGGGCGATTTCGTCCGCAAGATCCACGACTTGGGATTCCAGGGAGGGATGAAAGCCAGGGCGAGGTGCGGGATCGAGTCCTTGCCGAACCTCGTGGGTGAGGTTGAGGCCATTAAACTCGGGATACTTCACTTCCAACTGTTCAACGACTCGGAGGCTCTGGCGGCGCCGACCGAAGCCCCCGGAATCCTGCATCAGCTGGTCGAGGGTTTGTTCGACCGGGTGCCCGAAAGGGGGGTGACCCAGATCCCGGGCAAGAGCGATGGCTTCTGCCAAATCCTCATTCAGGCCAAGGGAGCGACAGAGCGATCGGGAAAGGGAGGAAACTTCGATTGTGTGGGTCAGGCGGGTGCGGACATGATCCCCAGTGCTGTTCAGGGGGATCTGGGTTTTGTATTCGAGAGAGCGAAACGAGGTGCTGTGAACGATCCGCTCACGATCCCGTTGAAACTCCGGCCGGAAGTCGTGGGACTCCTCTGGATATTTGCGTCCCAAGCTTTCGCGGCTTTTGGTGGCGTACGGAGAGAGGGAAAGGGCTTCTTTCTTCTCCCAGTCTTGTCGGGTGCGCAATGGCATCCTTCTGGAATGAACAGACGCAGAGGGGAGTCGAGGGATGGCAAAAATTCATCCACAAGGGATGTGAACATCGGGTGGATGTGGAACAATAAGTTTTTGGGAGGTCGATTTCTAGAGGGAGATTCGGAAAAAGGTTTTCTTTCCAACCTGGAGAACCTGGCCGGTTTGGAGGGAGATTTCGGCCTGTGGGTCGGCCAGTTTGTTGCCGTCCAGCTTCACCCCTCCCTGCGTGATGAGGCGGCGGGCTTCGGAATTGCTCGCGACCGATTTTGTTTCCTGAACGAGTTTGGCGACAGAGAGGGTGGATGTGGAGGGGCGGAAGGACTCCATCTCGGCGGAAGAAAGATCCTTTTTGGAAAACTTCGCTTCAAAATCGGTTCGGGCAGAGCGAGCTACCTCCTCTCCGTGAAAGCGGCGGACGGCAGCAGCGGCGAGTTCCTTCTTGGCCTCCATCGGGTGGGCGGGAGTTTCGTAGGGGAGGCCGAGAAACGAGCCGAGAAGATCGCGCCAAACGGCGCAGGTTTCATCGGGGATCGACATGACTTTGCCAAAGATTTCGCCCGGGGGTTCGGTAATCCCAATATGGTTGCCCAGAGATTTGCTCATCTTCTGTTTGCCATCGGTGCCGGTGAGGAGAGCGGTGACGAGGACGACTTGGGGTTCCTGGCCTGCCTGCCGTTGAAGGTCGCGTCCGACAAGATTGTTGAAAAGCTGGTCATTCCCGCCGAGTTCGATATCCGATTTTACGGCGACCGAATCGTAGCCTTGGAGAACGGGGTACTGAAATTCGGCCAGGCTGATTGGGACACCTTCCTTGTGACGTTTCGAGAAGTCGTCCCGTTCGAGCATTCGGGCAACATTGACTTGTCCATTGAGACGGAGGAGATCGGCACAGGTGAGTTTTGCCAGCCATTCGCCATTTCGACGGACTTCCGTCTTCTTTGGGTCGATGATTTTGAAGACTTGGTCGGTATAGGTTTTTGCATTCTGCTCGATGACTTCGGGTTCGAGGGCGGGACGGGTTTTCGAGCGGCCAGTGGGGTCGCCGACACGGGCGGTGTAGTCACCGACGATGATGACGGCGAGATGGCCGGCTTCCTGAAACTGGCGGACCTTAGCGAGAACGAGAGCGTGGCCGAGGTGAAGATCGGGGGCGGAAGGATCGAATCCGAGTTTCACTCGGAGGGGTCGACCGGAGGCGAGTTTCTTGGCGAACTCCTCGCGGGTATGGACGTGGGTGAGACCGGAGAGGAGGGTTTCGAGGGACATCCCGTCAGAATAACGAATTTGGGTTGGAGATGAAGATTAAGATTCGGGTTGGGTGGGAGGGAGGAGTGAAATGGGGGTGGGCCCATTCGGAAGGGTCCGCCATCGGTCCCATAGGGGGGCCATGTCGCAAGAGCGGAATGTTTTCGAGTAGAGGGTATAGAGGTCATGGATGAGGGAGCGTATGATAAAGGCGGGGGCAGAGGTTTCGTTTTCGCGACCGACCCGACGGAGGATAAGAGCCATCGGAATGGGTTGGGGCGCACCCGAAGCATCGATCTGGCTGGGGTCACGAAAATCTGGTTGAAGATAGGAGACAACGCGGGGATCGACCTTGAGGAATCCAGCTTTTTCGTAAGCGAGGAGGCGGAGGTTTCGGTCCCCATCTTTTCCATCTGGAAATTCCATTTCGGCGACAAGAGTTATCGGGGCATCAGGAGAGTATTGGCTTCGGGCGAGGAGGATACGGACTGTTTCCAAGGGCAGGGCTCGCATCCAGCCCGCGAGTCCGGTTCTTCGGTGGGTGGGGTGAATCCAGAGATGGGACAAGTGTAGGGTGGCACGCTGGGGTTCGGGAGCAGGGGGAACAATCGCGCTGAAATCGCGAACTGCAGCGACGTTTTTTTGAGAATCGAAGGCAAGGATCATGGAGTAGTGGAGGAGAGGTTGATTGGAGAGAAGCGGTGCGGCGTTCCAGGCGAAACGTTGCTCGAGGACAGAGCGGATTTCCATTTCCCTTCGGGCCCCGAAAAACTCGGTCAGCGTAGTAAACGCGGTTTCGAAAAGGGGATCTTGAATCGATTCAACCGGATGAAAGGTAATGTTCTCGGTTCCGAATGAGGTCGACTTGCGATCCCCGGGGGCGAAATCGGAAAGGATTCGTTTTAAAGAAGAGCTCAATGAATCCGGGGGCGATGGGAGGGAGGCCGAGTTAATGGAGCTTCGCGATGGCGGACATGACTTCGTCGGCAAACTTCTGAAAATCTTCCCTGTTTTTTGGGTCTCCGGAAAACCGTATCGGTGAACCATACACAACGCGGATCGGGCGGAAGGGGTGCCACCCTCCATTCCTAGGCATGGCTTCCCTGCTGCCGATGATGTGGACGGGGACGACGGCCACGTTGGAGCGCGCGGCAATTAGTCCGATTCCAGGTTCGGCTTTCGAAAGATTTCCGTCGAGCGTCCGACCTCCTTCGGGAAAGAGGACAAGCGTTCCCTTGTTTTTGAGAACCTCAAAAATATTCTTGAGGGAGGAGGGGCCGGGCGATTCCTGATTCACCGGGATAGAGCCGATGGAGGGAAGAAGCCAAGATCCGACGGGAGGTGCAAAAAGAGTGTGGCGGGCGAGGTAGTAGGTGACTCGGCGCACGCTACAACCGACGGCGGGTGGATCGAGAAAGCTGGCATGATTGGGAGCCAGGATAAGAGGGCCTTCGGGAATCGAATCGACCCCTTGGGTGCGAATGCCGTGAAACAATTTGAAAAAGGTAAGGGAAATGAGTCGGCAAAGATGAAACCAGAAAGGGCGAACTTTCATGGAACGGTCGGGGCGGGAGTTTGGCGGGCTCGAACTTCCCGAACGATACGGTCGGCCAGAGCGCGGGCATCGTTTTCTCCGCTGTCGAGAAGGACGGCATCGGCGGCCCGAAGGAGGGGTGCGGAAGCGCGGGAGGAGTCGAGCTTATCGCGGGCGGCTAGATTGTCTTTCTCTCCTTGTTTCCGGCGTCGTTCAGCCCGGACTTTCGGGCAGGCATCGATGAAATATTTGAAGGGGCTGTCGGAACAGACGACGGTGCCGATATCGCGACCTTCCATGACGAGAGGGGCGGAGAGACGGAGTTTGCGCTGAAGGTTGACGAGATATTCGCGGAGTTCGGGCAAAGCGGAAACGATCGAGACGGCCGCGTTCACCTCGGGAAGCCGAGTGTGAGGGGCCAAGTCGCGGGTCCCTTCCCGCAGCGTGATTTCTCCGTTATGGATTTCGGCATGAAAATCCACTTTTTCGAGAAGTTGTTTGAGGCGGGTGCGGGATGCAGGGTCGTGACCGGCTTCGAGGGTAAGAAAAGTGAAGGCGCGATACATCGCACCAGTGTCGACGTACACGTAGCCAAGATCGTGGGCGACGAGGCGCGCGACGGTGCTTTTTCCTGAAGCGGCGGGGCCGTCGAGGCAGATCACCGGATGGAGCATGGATTAGCGACCTAGTTCCTGAATCGCGGCGATCTGCTTGGCGAAACCGGGGTAGCTGGTCTCGATGCAGGCGGTATCTCTGACGACCGTCTTCCCTTTCGCAAGAAGGCCAAGGATAGCGGCAGACATGGCGATCCGATGGTCTCCATGGCTTTCAACTTCGGCTCCGACGAGCGGGCAACCCCCTTCGATAAGTAAGCCGTCAGGTTTTTCCTCCACCGGGACACCAAAAAGGCGGAGATTTTTTGTCACGACGGCAAGGCGATCGCTTTCTTTGTGGCGAAGTTCTTCCGCATCGCGGATTTCGGTCGTTCCCTCGGCGAGGGCTGCGGCGACGGCGAGAATGGGGATTTCGTCGATCAGGTTGGGAATTTCCTTTCCTGCCACAGGAGTGGCTTTCAGGCGACTCCCGCCAAGAATGGTAATAGTGCCCAGAGGTTCCGGAGTCGGCTGCTCCACTTTCTCCATGATACCTGCCCCCATCCTGAGGAGGGCGGAGATGAGAGCCGTCCGGGTGGGATTGAGTCCGACGTGGCGGAGGGTCAGTTTCGATCCGGGCAGGCCGGCCGCGAGAACCATCCAAAAAGCGGCAGAGGAAAAATCACCCGGCACATCCAGTTCGGTGGCTTCAAGACGTTGTGGCCCGTGAAGGATGAGGGATTTGTTTTCATTTCGGAGACTGGCTCCGAAGGCGGGGAAGAGGCGTTCCGTGTGGTCGCGGGACAGGGTGGGTTCGGTGAAGATAGTTTTTCCTGAGGCCTGGAGGGCGGCCAGAAGAACACAGGATTTCACCTGAGCACTGGCGACCTGGCTGGTGAAGTTGATTGCTTTGAGGTGGGTTCCACGAATGGTGAGAGGAGGCCGGTCTCCTGCTCCTTCACAAATCAGTTCGGCGCCAAATTGGCGGAGAGGTTCGGCAATCCGTTTCATGGGGCGGCGGGTGAGGGAGGCATCTCCGAAAAGGCGGGTGGTAAAAGGGAAGCCGGCGACGACACCGGACAGGAGGCGCATGGTCGTGCCGCTGTTACCGCAGTCGATCGGTTCGGCGGGCGCGAGGAGTTTGCCTCCACGGCCTTCGATTAAGACTTCGTCCGGAGCAACCCGGTCAACGCGGCAACCCAAAGCTTGGAGGGCATGGAGAGTCGAGAGGCAATCTTCTCCGGGCAGAAAGCCGCGGAGTCGGGTGGTGCCGGAGGCAAGACCTCCGAGCATGATTCCTCGATGGGAAATACTTTTGTCTCCAGGGACGGCAAATTCGGCATCGAGTTTGCGAATGGGGCGGATTTCGAGATGGCTCATGGGGTGGGAAGTGTGCGCCGAATTTGTGCCGCTTCCTCCAAAATTTTTGTCAGGGCGGTGGCATCGCTCTTTTCGATGGCGGCGGTGAGTCTGGTAAGCGAGGTGCCAAACGTTTTTAGGGAGACGAGAATTTCGGAACGGTTTCCGAGAAGGATTTCCGACCAGAGGGAGGAGGGGCCGGCGGCGATGCGGGTGGTATCGCGGTAGCCGGAGCCAGCCAAAGAGAGGGAGGAGGTGCCTGCTGCCAAGACTAGAGTAGTGGCGAGGCAGTGCGGAAGATGGCTGATCCGGGCAACTTGGGCGTCGTGTTCAGAGGGCTTCATCGTGAGGATTCGGGCGCCGAGAGCCTGCCAGAAAGTGGTGGCGTCACGGATCGTCTCGGGTGACGTGGAGGAGGTTGGGGTAAGAATCACTGGGGCTTTTTCAAAAAGATTCGCCCGAGCAGCCGTCAGGCCGGACTCTTCGGAACCTGCCATAGGGTGGGATCCGATCCAGCGAGCTTTCCCTTGGAGAAGAGGAGCGACCGATTTTTCGACCGACTCTTTGATGCTGGAAACATCGGTCACGAGAGTAGTGGAAGAGAGATGAGGAAGAATCGCTTGAACCAGTGACGGGAGAGCGGATGGAGGGGCTCCGAGCAGAACGAGATCGGATCCACGAACGAGGGTTGGGTCGGTTCCGATTTCGGCATTTGGAAAAAGCTGACGGATGGCTGGGAGTGATTCGGTGCGGCGAGTCCAGACGACCAGTTTTGCATTGGGGAAGGTCTGGGAGGTGGCAAGGGCGGCAGAACCTCCGATGAGGCCGGGGGCGAGAATGGCGATTCGTGAAAAATTCATTTTTTGGCGGGGAGGACTTGGGGGAGGATTTTTTCCAGCCGGGCCATCTGTTCGGGGGTGCCGATGGAGATTCGAATCCAGGTGGGCAGGCGGTAGCTCCTGAGCGGGCGAACAATGATTCCCTGTTTTTGCAGAGCGTGAAAGACGGCGTCCCCATCTCCGACTTCGACCATGACGTAGTTGGCGGTTCCTGAAATGAAGCGGAGATTTTGCTGTTTGAGAAAAGCGTGAAGCCGATCGCGGCCAGCATCAGTCAAAGCGACGGTTTTCCGGACGTGTTCGGTGTCCGCGAGGCCGGCGAGGGCGGCAGCTTGTGCGGGGGCATTGGTGTTGAATGGTTGTCGTGATTTTTGAAGGACGGCGGCGATCGAGGGGTGAGCCAATCCGTATCCGATTCGCAGACCGGCGAGGCCTTGGACTTTGGAGAAAGTCCGAAGGACAACGACGGGACGGCCCTCTTTGACCCAGGATACGGAGGGAGGAGGTTCTGGGATAAATTCGTGGTAGGCCTCGTCTAGGACCAGGAGGGGACCGGCAGGAAATTTTTCAACAAAGGCGGTGAGTTCTGCATTCGGGATCCGAGTGCCGGTGGGGTTGTTCGGGGAGGCAAGGAATACGAGGCGAACATCGTCTTGAAGGCGGGCGGCAAACCCGGCGAGGTCGTGATGGAAGTTGCGGTCGGGCACTTCCTCGAAAGGAACGGCAAAAAGGCGAGCCATCAGCCCGTAGACAGCAAACGCGTAAGCGGAGGCGAGGACGCGGCCTTGGCCGGGTTGTGTGTAGGCGTGGTAGCAGAATTCGATGATTTCGTTGGAGCCGCAGCCGAGGACGACATGGTCTGGAGTGAGGCCGTGGGCGTGGGCGATGGCTTCGCGGAGTGCGATTCCCGCACCATCGGGATAGAGGTGGGCGTGTTCGAGGGAGTCCCGGATGGCTTGGAGCGCACGGGGAGATGGACCGAGGGGATTTTCGTTCGATGCGAGCTTTGCGATTTGCGCGGGTTGAAGGCCGTGTTCGCGTGCGACATCGGTGATAGGCCGACCAGGCTCGTAGGGATGGAGGTCAGATACGTGGGGGTTGGGGGCGGGAAGCTTCATGGTTTTTGCGGGACGGAACTAGTTTGGCGTTTGCGGAATAGATCGAGGGCGCGTCGAATTTTCGGGTGGTGGGGAGCGAGGCAGGCGGCGGCGAAAAGGGCGGCGTTGATTTGTCCGGCGCGTCCTGCGGCAAAGAAGGGGCCGGGGGCGTAGTTTCCGAGTCGTCGGAGTAGGGCGAGGGTTCGGGCGGGCGTAGTGGAATCCGGGACGAGGAGCGGGGGCACAGATCGTGCTGCATTTTTAGAATGAGAGGATTTTGGGAAAGGGTAGGGGGCGATCGATAGAGGAGAGGGGGATGAGGACAGAGCGAGTCCGAGTCGACGGAGGGTGGGTCCGGTTTCGGGGAGGTGGCGGGGTTGGGTGACCCGAATGGAGGTTTTGGACATCGGGAAAAGATTAGCCTGTTTTTGGGATGTTTCTCAACTCGAAGCGCTTTGATAACGGCGGAGGCCGAGTTGGAAAAAAAGGGAGGCAAAGAGGGTGGCGGTGACGCTGGTGAGAAGGAAAAGGAGTAGGGAGGTGGGTTGTGAGCCACGAAGGAGGGTGGTGGCTGGGATATTGGCGACGAGAAGAAGGGGAAGGGCAAAGGTAAAGAGGATGCGGAACCATCCTTTGGCGGCTTCGCGGGGAAGTCGAGCGACCTGAAAGATGCTGTAGTAGCCGAGGAGGACCGATTCCGCTTGGATGATCCAGAAGGTGAGGGAGACGAGTGTGAGGAGAAGAGCGTAGTGGGTGAGCAGGCCAGCGAGGAGGAGAAGGAGATAAAGCAGGATAGAAGGGAGGGAGGGGGTGATATGGAGATCGTGAAGGGCAGAGGCAACGACGACGGCGGCAATGACGGCATTGGCCAAGGGACCAATTTCGAGATGGGAGGTGCTGATGAGGAATTGGGGTGGAGTGGGTTTGAGGAGAACAAAGTCGAGTTTTCCATCGCGAACCAATTCCGGAAGTTTCACGAGTCCGGGCATAAAAAAAGCGGTGAAGATCTGCTGGATGAGCTGGTTGGTTGCGACAAGGACGATCATTTGGGGTCGGCTCCAGCCCGCAATCGAATCGACGTGTTGATATACGACGCCGACAAAGGCGAGTTGGAGAACAAACCAAGCGAGCTCGACGATGACCCAGACAAAAAAATTAGCCCGAAACGCAAGCTCGCGGGTGGCGGCATAGCGAATTTGGATAAACCAGAGACGGAGGAGGTGAAGCAGAGAAGACATCTTAACCTCCAGCGGCGGTGTATTTTTTAAGTCCAGCCCGCCAGAGAATGTGGGCCAAAAGGAGAAAGAAGAGAGCCCAACCGAACTGCATGCCCACGCCGATCAGCCAAGCGGAGTGGGAAAGAGTTCCGCAGAGGGAGGCAGCAGGAAACCAGTATTCGTATGCGAACGGGAGGAATTGGGCGACTTGAAACAGGGAAGAGGGAAGCAGGTCGAGAGGGAAGACGTGGCCTCCCGCAAGAAATTCGAGGGAGTAGACGAGAAAGATCAGCGCACTGATGTCGAGGAGCCAGAAGGAGGTCAAGGAGAGGCAGAGAGTCAGGCTGAACTGCAAAAGGGCGGAGCCCAGAAGGGCGGGAATGCCGCGGCCTAGGTCGAGGGAGCCGAGTTCGAGTGGGACGACCCGCGAGAGGAGAAAGAAACAGAGAGCAACAGGGATGAGAGCGGCAACGAGGTATGCGCAGCGACCGGCAAGAAAAAGAGCGCCCCGATAAAGACCGTAGGGGAGGGGTCGGAGAAGAATGGAGTTAAGAGAGCCTTCGCGGATTTCGCGGGAGATCTGAAAGTCGTCATCTGCGGGGGAGCTGACCGATTCCACGATGAGGAGAACCGCGTAGTAGGTCAGGAGACTGGCCAGGGTGTAGGGTCCGACCGTTTTCTTGTCCTGGAAAACGGCGCCCCAAAAGACCCAGGAGACGAGCAGGGGCATGGCGCTGAAAAGGGCGCGGAGAAGGTAATTCCAGCGATAGGCGAATTGGCGTTGGAGGCCGATGGAGAAAACGGTGGGTAAAGCGGAGAGGGAGGCGATCACGTGCGTTTGCGGAGGTGAGCGGGAAGGATTCCAAGTTCTGTGCGGTATTTCGCAATCGTCCTTCGGGCGATAGGGATGCCGCGTTCACGCAGCAACTCCTCAAGAGCCGCATCGGAATAGGGTTTGTGGGGAGTTTCGCGACCGAGGATTTCTGCCAGAACCTGTTTCGCCTGGGTATTGGCGATGGCGGGACCGGTGGTGGTTTCGCCACCCAATGCGGCGGCAAAAAAGAAGCGTAAAGGGACGACACCGTGCGGGGTCCGGACGTATTTGTTCGCGACGGCACGGCCGATGGTGGTCTCGTGGACTCCAATTTTTCCCGCGACCTCACTCATCGTCAGAGGGTGGAGAGCGGAGGGGCCTTGGGAAAAGTAGTCGGCTTGTCGAAGGGCGATGACTTCGAGAAGTTTTTGCAGGGTTTCCTGACGCCGCTCGAGAGATTGAAGAAGAAAGCGGGCAGAGCGGATTCGCTCCTTGAGGTAGGAGCGTGTCTGTTCATCGGCAGTGCCATCCCCCAAAAGATCTTTATAGATGTCGCTAATCCGGAGGCGGGGAAGAAGGTCGCCCTCGATTTGAGGAACCCACTGGCCCCCATCCCTAACAAAGGTGGCCTCAGGCCGAACGACAAGGTCGGGACGATCGGGAGCGAAGGCGGATCCAGGGCGGGGAGACAGGCGGGCAATGGCATCTGCAGCTGAGTGGACCGAATCAAGGGGAACGCTCAGGCTGGTTGCGATTTCAGCGAACTTGCGTTTTCCGAGAAGATCGAAATGTTGCCGGACGATCCTGCTTTCCAGGGAGTCTTCCCTTCCGAGGGATTGAAGTTGGAGGAGAAGAGCTTCGGGGAGGTTACGGGCGGCGATGCCTGGCGGATGAAACGACTGGACCAAAGCGAGGGCTTGTTCGACTTGGGCTGGAGAGGCGTGGGCGGAGGTGCCGATTTCCGAAAGGTCAACCCGGAGAAACCCGTCTTCGTCCAGGTTGCCGATAATCTCAGCGGCAGCGGTGTGGATTGCGGGATCGACTTGGGTAAGGGTGAGTTGGGAAGTGAGGTGGTCGGTGAGAGATTCGGGGAGGACTCTGGATTCGAGGAGGGCTTGGCGGGGATCGAGGCGGGGACGATCGGGTCGCGCAGATGTGACGGGCCAATCCGAATCGCGGGCAGAAAAGTCCGCGTCGTCCTCATCTTCGGGGGTGACTTCAGCCGTGTCGACCGTGCGGAGTTCTTCTTCGAGGACAGGATTGGTCTGAAGTTCAGTCTGAAGAAGATTCTGAAGTTCCAAGGCGGGGGTTTGTAAGAGCTGGAGGGACTGCTGGATCTGGGGCGAGATCGAGATTGTCTGGCGCAGACTGGGCTGAAGGGACAAGGACATTTGGGGATTTTTAGATTGGGCTTTCTCTGAAAAAAGGCAAAAGGTGATATGGCCAAAGTGATTCTGACCGTTTTGGGGAGTGGTAGCCGGGGAAACTCCCTTCACTTAGAGCACGAGGGGAGGGCGATTCTGGTGGATGCAGGGCTCAGTGCGAAGCAGTTGGAGGGACGGATGTCGGAGGTGGGGGCGGAGATGGCGGAGCTTTTGGGAATCGTTTTGACCCATGAGCATGGGGATCACTCTGCGGGGCTGAAAACGTTTGTGAAAAAGAGAAAATGCCCGGTCTTTGCGTCGCATGGGACGAAAGATGCATTGGAAGCGGAGGTGGCACTGGCGGATTGGCGGGGGTTTGAGGCAGGCCAACAGCTGGAGATTGGCTGTTTTTCGGTGGAGACATTTCCGGTGCCCCATGATGCTGCTGAGCCGATTGGAATGAGAGTGACGGTGGGAAAAACCAAGATCGGGCTAATTTCCGATTTGGGATTTGTTACCCGTCTGGTGGTGGAGCGGTTGAAGGGGTGCACGGCGCTGGTTCTGGAGGCGAACTACGATGAGGCGATGTTGCGGACGGAGGAGAAGAGGCCGTGGTCGGTGAAGCAGAGAATTTCAGCCAGGCACGGGCATTTGTCGAACGGAGCGGCGGCGAAGCTGGTAGAGGAGGTGGCGGGACCGGAATTGAAGGAGCTTTTTCTGGGGCATATCAGTGAAGATTGCAATCGGCCTGAGTTGGCGAGGAAAGCGATCGAGGAAGCGTTGGCTCGGGCGGGAAGAAAAGGGGTGAGGGTGCATGAGACATGTGCCGGGACGGTGGGGGAGCGGGTGGAAATTCAGGTCTAGGGAAGCGGGGAAAAGGATTGCGCCGGAGAGGCGGGGAGGAGATAATTTTTATTAATCGCGGGCGTAACTCAGTTGGTAGAGTGCAACCTTGCCAAGGTTGATGTCGAGGGTTCGAATCCCTTCGCCCGCTCAAAGGGGAATTTTTCATGAACTTTCTTTGGGGAAATTCGGTTGCCTTGTCCTGGATGTGGGGATTAGGGCTATTTTTTAGCGTTCAGTTCTCTCTTCAATACGGTCTTTTTGGTTTGCTGACCTTTGCGATTCCGAATGCGCTCGGACTGATGATTTTCGGCGGATTGACCCAAGTGATTGCTCGGCGGGCCGGGAATGGGCCTGACGCGCTGGGGGCTTTTTTTGCGAACTGGTCTCGCCCGTATCGACTGATCTTTTTCCTTTATCAAATTCTAGCGATCACCTTGACGATTTTCGCGTTGGTTCGTTATGCGTGGCAGCCCTTGGGGTTGGAGCCTGCCGGCCTTTATCTTTTGCTGACCGTATTAATTATTCTGGCGGCGGCGACTTTGTTCGGAGAGGAGTTTGATATCCGGAGAATCAAGTATAGCCACGGGGTGCTGGGAATGATTGCCTTGGGGGCGATGCTGATTCTTTTTTGGCAGCTGCGAAAAATTGGCAGCAGTCGACCCATGATCACAGGGAGCAACCCATTTTTCGGAATGAATTTCTGGGGATATGCGATTCCCATCTGCGTGGGATTGACGCTGGGCCCATGGCTGGATTTGCAGCAGTGGCAGCGGGCTATTCAGATCCAGCGGGAGGGAAAATCTCCCGCGCTCAGCTATCTGTTTGGCGGGGCCCTTTTCTTTCTCCTGCTTCTTGCCCATGGAGGGTTGGCTCTTTGGGTCGCGGGGCAAACAGGTGGGCCGTTGATGCGTGAGGGGATTGACGGGTTGGCGTACGGGGAAGATGCGGTGACCCGTTATCTTTGGGGCGTGGCTTCGATCCATCCATGGGCTTTTGCTTCGTACATCGTGATTCTTTGCATCATGGCGTTGAGCACGTTGGATAGCGGGTACATTGCTTTGCGCTGGTACTTGAGCAAGTCCGGGGGCGCAGGCCGTCCCTTTCCGATGACTCTGTTGCCGGAAGCGATCCTCGGTTCGCCGCTTCCCGCGTTGGTTTTTACCGGTCTTTTCACGCTGTTGGCGGTTGTTCTCAAGCTGGAGCTGGAATATTTCATGATCTTTTATGCCACGTTCTTTGTGGGCTATGCAGGGCTGGCTCTGCTGCGGGCGTTTCACACGGGACAAGGGAACGCGTTGCCCCAGGTCAAAATGTTTTGCGTGGGAAGCGTGGCGGTTGTGATCTTCGCGTACGGATATTTTTTGGCGAATCCACTGGGAATGATTTTGGGATCGATTCTTCCCGTGGGGTATGTCGGCTGGCTGTTGTGGAAGCCGGGGTCGGCTCTGGAGTTTGTACGGGGTGTGGAGGAGTTGGAAGATTCGGCGGGGGGGCCGAGTGGGAAGTTGGTGGTGGGGGAGGAAAAGATTGAGCCCGGGCGTGTGGTTCCTTTCCCCCATGGTGGAACGGGAGATGGGCATGATCCCTTTGGTCATTTCGAGGGCAAGTGGTTCGTTCATTCGTTCGTAGCGACGTATGCGGACACAAATTCGGTCGGGAATGTTTACTTCGGGATGTACGCGATGTGGGTGGGCAAGACGCGGGAGCTTTTCTTTAACCGCTGTCTTCCAAAATTTAATTTGAAAACTACCCCGTACTATATTTTGACCCGCTCCTTTGAGCACAAATTTATGCGGGAAACGAGGGAGTTTGAGCGGGTGAGCGTGAAGATCAAAGTGGGCGAGTACAACCGCAAGTTCGTGACTTTGGAGCATCAGATCTACGATTCGGAAGGTAATCAGCTGGGAAAAGGAAAACAGCAGCTGATCTTTGTCTCGTCGGGCGATTACAAGTTGCTCGATATTCCGGATGAAGTGTACGAGGCGTTTGTGGCGTACGCCTAAAACGGTTTTTTTACTCCAAGATCTCTTGAGCCCGGGCCAGGGCGCCGGCCCGGTCGGTGAATTTTCCTTCCAGCTGTTCGTCCATCAGTTGATGCAGAATTTTGCCCATTTCAGGGCCGGGTTTTGCTCCGAGCTGTTGTAAATCGTGTCCCGTGAGGAGGGGCTTGGGTTTGATTTCCTCCTGAGAAAACTCGGAAAGTTTGGCGGTCAGGAAGGCGTGGATATCGAGTTGTCCGTGGCAGGAACTGCAGTCGATCCGGTGAAGTTCGAGTTCCTCGATAAAGGTGGGGCGAGCGAGGAGGCGTTTGAGCGTGCTCACGCGCATATGCGGAGCGTCTTTAAAGGCCATGTGGTTGGCAATGCAGGCGGTGATGGCGTGAATATCGTCGTTGGAAAAACGAAGGCGACGGAGAATCTCCTCCGCCATACGGGCTCCGACTCCCTCGTGACCAAAAAATCTGATCCTGCCGTTGGGCTCGGTTTTCGAGGTGCGGGGTTTGCCCACATCATGAAGAAGGGCAGAGAAGGCGAGAACGGGGGAGGGATTTTTCAAGTGGGTGAGTAGAAGGCGGGTATGCACCCAGACATCGCCCTCGGGGTGGTGTTCTGGGGACTGGGCGCAGCCCCGCATTTCCAGAAGCTCGGGAAGCCAGACGGCGGTCAGGCCCGATTCATGGAGAAGATCGAAGCCTCGGGCGGGATCGGCGCTGGTGAAGATTTTGATGAGTTCATCCCGTACTCGTTCAGGGGAGATGACGTTGGATTGGGGAGCAAGTTGAACGAGGGATTTCCATGTTGCAGGTTCGATTTCGAAACCCAATTGCACCGCAAAGCGGATTGCGCGGAAGAGGCGAAGGCGATCTTCGGTAAAACGGGCGAGAGGATCGCCGATGGCACGGACCGTTTTGGCCGCGAGATCTTTCTGGCCTTGAACGAAGTCGAGGAGTTCATTCTTAAGGGGATCGAAAAACATGCCGTTGATGGTGAAATCGCGTCGTTTTGCGTCTTCTTCGGCTGTCGTGAATGTGATGGAGGAGGGGCGACGTCCATCAAGGTAGGGGCCGTCGAGCCGGAAGGTGGCGATTTCGAACACGTGTTTCTCCATGCGAAGTCGGATGACGCCAAACGCTTTTCCCTGAGGGTCGGAGGCTTTAGGGAAGAGAGATTGGACTTGGTCGGGCGTGGCGGAGGTGGCGATATCCACGTCAGGGTATGGCCGTTGCAAAATGGCGTCGCGGACACAGCCGCCGGCGTAGACGGCGACGTGGCCGGCTTGGGCGAGGGCTTGGACAATTTGTTCGGCGGCGGGGTGGCGGATCATGGTTTTGGATCGGGGGATCGAAGGGTAAGGTAGGCGATACCACCCCCGAGGCTCCAGAAGAGGCCGAGTCCATAGATGAGAATGGAGTAGGCGATGGCGGATTCCGGATCCGTTCCGAGTCCGAGGTGGAGAAAGAGAAAGATCATGACTCCTTCTCGGATGCCGTGACCGCTGACGCTGATCGGAAGGGCGGAGGCGCTGAAAATAAGGACGAGGATCAGGCCGGCGAGGGAGTAGTTGATGGGGAGATCAAGGGCGCGGGCGAGAAGAGTGGCTCCGGCAAAGCTGAAGATATGCACGGAGATAGCTACAGCGACGGCGGCCACGGTGATCCAGCCTCCATGCATGGTGTCGCGAAGGCCATGAAGGAGATCGATCAGGATGGCTCGACCGGGGAGATTCTTAGGTAGTGGTAAGTTGGGAAGAAAAGAAGGAATAAGAAATCCGAGGAGAAGAAGGAAAGTGCCGAGTGGGCCGAGCCAGGGAAGGGCGGAGGCCAGAGGGGTAAAGGCGGGATCGGCTCGGAGACGATCGGCGGCGCCTGGAAGAAAAAGGAGGGCGAGTCCAAAAAGGGCAGCCACTCCGAAAACGCGGTCCATGAGAATGGAGAGGGTGGCGCGGGCCTTTTGTTGGGGAAACCAGCGGAGGAGATAAAAGAGTCGAATGGCATCGCCTCCTGTAGAGCCGATCAGGAAGAGATTAAAGAAAAAGCCGACGAAGGTGAGATGAAGAGTGCGGAAATAAGAGAGAGGAATCTTTTGGAGGCGAAGGAGAAAATAAAAACGTGTTCCGCAGAGAAGGATGGAGATGAGAGTGACGAATAGGGCGGCAACCAGCCAGAAGGGATGGGCAGAAGAAAAACGGTGGGCGAGGTTCGGCCAATTGATTTTGCCGGCGAGAAAGGCAAGAACTCCGGCGGTCACGCCGAATCGAATGTAGGGGGCAAGCCGGTTTAAGAGCGTGCGGGTTGGTTTTGATTCCACCATAAGAGGCTGGCACGAACATCGTCCGCGGACACATCCGGAGATAGTTCGAGGGAGACGTGGGCGTGGGAGGGGATGAGGGGGAGAAGTTGGGCAAAAGGAATGGATCCTTGGCCGAGAGGGAGGTGGTCCCCTTGTTCGGTAGAGTAGTCGTGGAGATGGACGCCGATTAATCGGGGGGCGAGTCGATGAAGATGTTGTTCATGATCGAGAAAACCGAGGGCATGTTTGGCAGCGGCGTGACCAAAGTCGTGCCAATAACCGAACGTGGGGGCAGGGAGGCGAGAGAGGAGCATGTCCCAAGAATCGTCGGGGGGAATTTCCCGGGGATTTTCGCGGCATTCCAAACCAAGACGCAGGCCGAGGGCTTGGGCCCTTTCCCCAAGGCGAAGAAGGATTTCTTCCACCCTGGGCCAGCTTTCACGAAAGGCTTTTTCCCAGGCTTGAATGGCGGAGATTTTTTGGCGGACAAAGGAGCGGGAGCCGAGTTGGCCTGCAAGAGCGAGCGATTCGAGGGGATCGTCGAGATGGCGTGGACCTGCGGAGCCAAGGTGAAGAACAACGAAGCGGGCTCCGACTGAAGCCGCTGCTTCGAGCGTGGCCAGCGAGTGGCGCTCGGCAAGACGGCGGGAGGTGGGGCGGGAATCGGAAAATTCGTATGCGTTGGGGTGGGGGCGGAGGAGTTCAATGGGGACTGGACAAAAGTTGTGAAGGACATCGATCTTTGGGGAGTGGGGCATTTTATGTTCCGCCAGAATTCCGGGCCAGAGGCTAAACCGGGTGTTATGGCTGAGTTCAACGTGATCAAATCCAAGAGAGGTGGCTTGACGGAGAAGATCGGCCCCGTCGGTGGTGCGGTCAGCATGCCAGCAGGTGGAGAGGGCGAGGGAGGGGGAAGGCATCAAAGGGTAGTTTCGCTAAAAAAAAGGGTGGGGCGAAGGGATTTTTCAGGTTGAGGAAGATTGGGGCGGATGGGGAGAGTATTGAAGGTTGGCGGGGAAACGGGCAAAATCGTGGAATGGTGGCTAAAAGGATTTCCTATCGTGGGAAAGTGCAGGGGGTGGGGTTTCGTTACAGCGTACGACAGATTGCTGAAGGATATACGGTATCTGGGCATGCCGCGAGTCAACCCGACGGAACGGTGGAAGTTTTTCTGCAGGGGGATCGGGATGAAGTGGAGGCGATGGAAAAAGAAATTGGAGAGAGTCATTTGGCCGGTTTTATTCGGGAATCGAGTGGCCGTGAAGTGGAAGCAGTGCCTGGAATAAAAGGGTTTCAAATCCAGTGAATTCGGCCGTGCGAACCGACGGGCTACGCAAAGAGTTCCCGATGGGATGGTTTCGGGGGCGAGTTTTGGCGTTGGAGGGTTTGGATATGGAGGTGCAGCGGGGAGAGGTATTTGGTTTGCTGGGTCCGAACGGAAGTGGAAAAAGCACGGCGATGAAGATGATTCTGGGGTTGTTGCGACCGACGTCGGGTCGAGCGGAAGTGTGCGGGTATCGTGCGGGAACGATTGCCGCGCGGCGACAGATCGGTTTTCTTCCCGAAAATCCTTATTTCCCGAATTTTCTGAGCGGCGCGGAATTGGTCCGTTACTACGGCAGACTGAGTGGAATGGGGGGAGCCCTTTTGGAGAAAAGGATTCTGGAATTGTTGGAGTTAGTTCGGCTGGGGGGGGAGGCGGGGAAACGGCCGTTGCGGACCTATTCGAAGGGGATGCTGCAGCGGGCGGGCCTCGCCGGAGCGCTGGTCGGGGATCCGGAGATTTTGATGTTGGATGAGCCGACGGCAGGGGTAGATCCGGCGGGGTCACGGGAGATTCGGGATCTGATTCTGGAGTTGCGGGGTCGGGGAAAGACGGTGATTTTTTCCAGTCATCTTCTGGAACAGGTCGAGGACGTGGCGGATCGAGTGATCATTCTCCATCGGGGCCAAAAACTGCGGGAAGGACGGCTGGAGGAGCTCCTCACAAGAAAGAAGGAGTGGGAGGTGAATGTGCAGGGTTTGAAGGAGGAAGATCGGAAGGAGTTACGCGAGTGGTTGGAGAAGCGCGGGGCGCAAGTGATGCGGGAGGGGGCACCGCGGGAGAGGCTGGAGGATTATTTTCTGCGAAGCCTTCCGGAGGAAAAACGCCGATGATGGGATCTTTACGAAGGATCACAGCAGTGGCGGGAAACACGTTTTTAGAGGCGGTGCGCCAGAAGGTGTTTGCCGTTCTTCTGGTCTTTGGGTTGGTTCTGATTTTTGGAGCGAACTATTTCACGGAGTTCTCGTTTCAGGAGCAGTTCAAATTTCTGAAAGATCTTGGATATGCTGCGATCAGTCTGACGGGCCTTTTAGTGGGGTTACTCGGAGCGGCGCAGCTGATTCCTGGGGAGATCGAAAGGAGAACGATTCTGACAGCGTTGTGCCGACCTCTTCGCAGATGGGAATTCATTGCGGGCAAATATGTTGGGCTAGCGCTTTTATTGGCGGTGATGGTTGGAGTGATGGCGGTCGCGGTTGCAGGGGTATTGGGATGGAAGGAGGCGCAACTGATCGCTCGGGATGGATCGGATCCCGCGGTAACGGCTGCGATCCGGGCGGAGGCGAGGGATCCACGGCTGATTCAGGCTGTCCTTTTGGTCGAAGTGAAGCTGGCGGTGGTGGCGGCAGTGGCGGTTTTTTTCAGCACCGTCGCAACTTCAACCACGTTTGTCATGGCGATGACATTAATGGTTTATCTGATTGGTCATCTTGAATCGGTGGCTCGGGAGCAGTGGTTGGAATCCGGCGAGGTGGTGAGTTGGATGACAAAGGCTTTTTTAGCTGGGGTGGCTTTTCTTGTTCCCGACTTTAATCTCTACAACTTGATTGATGAGATTGTTGCAGGGAACGCTGTCCTTTGGCGTTCGACCCTCGAAGTAATCGGCTATTCGGCTATTTATATTACCGTGCTTTTGACAGCGGCTTCGCTGATTTTTGAAGGGCGGGATATTTGAAGTCGTGGATGACCGGTAGTTTGGCCTGTCTGCTTCTGCTGGGTTGGGGTGGAACAAAGATTTCGTGGGAAAAAGCAATGACGCAGGCCCAGAGAAAAGCAACGTATGGGTTTCGCGGGCCGACGGCGGTAGCGATCCGTGAAAAGGTGGGGCAGGGGCTTGCCCTGGCGGCGCTGGGAGGGTTTCGAGGGTTGGCGGCGAACGCCCTGATGCTGCAGGCCCATACCGCATGGGAGCAGCAGCAGTGGGTCAGGGTGCGGAGCTCTTTGGAGTTGGCGACTTTGCTGCAACCACGAGTGGCGGTTTTTTGGGACACTGCCTCTTGGCATCTTGCATGGAATGCGGCGGTAGCGGCTGAACGTTATGGCGGGGAATCTAATGAAACGCGTCGACGAATCGAAGCCCGTCGATGGGTTGAGGCAGGAAGGGATTTGTTGGAGCGGGGAACGAAGGCGGTACCCGAGCGAGCTTTGCTTTTTCAGCGGCTGGGGGATTTGTACTGGCAACGGTTGGGGGACTATCAGGCGGCGGCTGAGTGCTATCGCGAGGCGATTTCGAAAGGAGATGCCCCTCCTTACCTCGAACGTTTTGTCGGGTATGCCTTGGACAAGGCGGGGGATAAGAAGGCCGCGCTCGCTTATTTTCGGGATTTGCGGGCACAGATGGGTTCCCCTCCAGCCCCTGAGCGAAGGCCGGAGGTGGTGGATCGTGAAATTCAACGATTAGAGAAAGAGTTGTCGGGCGGGGCTCCATCGAAAAAATGAAATACGGAATTTTTGGGGATGTGCATGGCAATCTGGAAGCCTTAGAGGCGGTTCTGACCGATATGGAGGATCAGCAGGTGACCCATCCTTTGTGTATTGGGGATTTGGTTGGATACAACGCAAACCCGGCAGAGTGTGTGGAGGTCGTGCGGGCTTTAGGGTGTCCAGTCGTTCGCGGAAATCATGATGAACTGGTCACCCAAAATAAAAATCCAGAGGCCTTTTCGAAAGATGCTCAGGTGGCCTTGGCTTTTTCCATGAAACGTTTGATTCCAGCTCAGTTGAACTATCTGCGCCGCTTGCCTCTCGTCCATATGGAGGAAGCTTTCACCTTGGTCCATGCCACTTTGGATGGTCCTGAGAATTGGGCCTATATTTCGACCCAGCTCGAGGCTCAAACTAGTTTTTTTTATCAAAAAACCCATCTCTGCTTTATTGGTCATACGCATCGCCCTGCCGCTTTTTTGAAAGAGAAAGAGGTCCGCCCTGTCGAATTCCGCAAGGTGGATGTCCATCCCGAGAGGCTCAAAACAGCTAGAAAATTCCTGTTCAACGTTGGGTCGGTTGGTCAACCCCGGGATGGGGATTGGCGTGCTAGTTACGCCATCTACGATTCGAAAGAGCAGACGGTTGACCTCCGCCGGATCGGATACGAGGTCGAGAAAGCCGCATCGAAAATCGTAAAAGCAGGGCTACCCGATTCTCTTTCGGCTCGATTATTTCAAGGGGAATAAGTTAATCTCGTTGACCTATAGATATTTATAGATACGCAAATTTTCCGTAACTTGACAAATCTGATCTTTGAACTAATGCTAAGGGTATGAAAGTTAGATCCCGCAAAAATCTTCGTTGGTCCACGGAGCGTGTTTTGGCTGAGATTCATCAGTGGAAAGACAAGGGGGAGCCCCTTTACGCGAATCACGTTCGTCTCAATTTCCAAGAGCTACTCGCGGCATCCATCCGTTATTTTGGAAGCTGGCAGTTGGCGTTGGATCAGGCCGGAATCTCGTATGTCGACGTCCGCAAATATCGGAAGTGGTCCAAGGAAGTGATCGTGGAAGAAATTCGGGATTTGGCCTCCAAGGGGTTTGATCTTTCGTTCCGATCGATGGCTCTCAGTCAGCACAATGCGATGGTCTATGCTGCGATCCGGCCCAAATATTTCGGCAACTGGCGTACTGCTCTTGAAGCCGCAGGCTTGGCCTCGGAAGAAATTTATCGGTACCGCAGCTGGGATGAGAGCGGTATTCTGGAGGAGATTCGTCGGTTGAAGACGGAAGGAGCGGATCTTAGTTCGAAATCAATGGATGAATCTTCCAATAAACTGATTGCAACGGCTCGTCGCCGATTCGGAAACTGGGGAAAGGCTCTCGAGAAAGCCGGCATCAATTACTCGGAAGTTCGTCGCCGGAAACGGTGGACTCGGGAAAATCTGGTTGAGGGAATTCTCGAACTCAAAAAACAGGGTGTGAAGCTCATCACTCCGGAAGTCAAACGAGCCAACCCCTCCCTCTTTGCCGCCGCCTGTAAGAAGCACTTTTACGGAACGTGGAAAAAAGCTCTCCGGGCAGCTCTTCGGTCCGAAAAGCTGGAGGAAGACTTGGATTCCTCTTCCTCTTCCGTCCCGCAGGTGGCTGTGACGACAGCACCCGCCCAGCCTGAGCACGCGACTCTCTCCGTCTAACCCAACCCTCTTTCGACAACTCAGTTCCTTCCCCCTTGCCGAGGGCAGGTTTCTCCGCCCATATTGATTCCGTATGCGAAAGATCCCTGAGGCAAAAATTTTTGGAATCGGGATTGCGCTTCTGTGTGCCTCAGTTTTGTCCGTAAAAGCTCAAGTCGATGTTCGCCTCGAAACTCAGAAGGCCGCTTATCTTCAGTTTTCTCCAATCCCTTTCACTGTCCGTCTTAAAAATTTGGGAGCCGGGGAGTTGCGACTGACAGAAACTGAGGGAAAACCCTGGCTCGATATGGTTGTCCAGTCTCGCGACGGACAACTCATCGCTCCGGAAAAAATTCTCGTGCCCCCGGATAAAACCTTACGGCCGGGAGAATCCACTGCAATTGCAGTCGATCTTGCGCCTCACTATCTGATTCGGGATACCGGAGGCTATCGGGCACGCGCTTCCATCCGTTTGCCCTCTGGGGAGACTTTGTTGACCGATTCACTCGATTTCCTGATCGGTCGGGGAGAAGTCATCTGGAGCGTCCCCCGCGGGGATGGAGTTGAGCGGCGAATCTACTCCCTTCTTAAATTTTATGAGGACCCGAACGTTGGCCTCTATCTGAGGGTTGAGGTTCCGGGGAAAAACCAGGTTTTTCCCTCCCGCCGTCTTGGTGCTTATCTTCCGCTGGGTAAGCCCGTGGCCGAATTTGATCCACAAAATAATCTTCACCTTCTTTACGCTGTCGCAGCGGGAGTGCATCGGATCACGGTGGTGAATCCCGATGGGCAGCTCCTCCGGGAGGAAACTCGGCAGGAGGGGGTTGATAAGCCGGTGCTGCGGAAGGATCAGGATGGGGAAGTTTCGGTCCAAGGAGGGATCGTCCAAGTTCCTTCCTCTTTACGGGAGCGACTCTCCACCCTTCAGGCCCGCATCGGCACCCAGGCTCCGCCTGCCGATCCTGTTCAGCCGTAGCGGGAAGTTGCGCCTGCGGGTTTGGGTCGAACCGGCTTGAGGAGTCTCATTCCGGAAGGTCCAAAAAGCGTCTCATCCAACGTAGGCGCCAGAAAAATGCGATCCCAAGTTCGTTCAAAGGCATGCGCTGCATCCGGAAAAGTGCGGGAAAGATCCCGTGCCCGCAGATAAAAATCCTGGGGACGCCGGTGGGCTGCGGATCGGGAAAGGGCAAACTGACTGCCTCCAACGTAACGAACCTTCTCCGGGGCTGCCTCCCCCCACAAGGCCTGAAAAAATCCTTCGAGGTTGAGTTCTCTCCGTTCGGGATTCTTCGACCAAGTCACAAATGAAGGGCGACCCCGCGCATCGTCCGTTTCCCAGAGAAATCCCAGCCAGGAAAATTCCGGTCGACCCACTGCACCTTCTTCTTTCGCGTAGCTTCGAATCACCCGATGTAGATCCGGGGCATGATCAAAAGGTCGTCCTTGGGCAAAGATCGTCCAATCCGATAAATTGTCATACCGTTCCGCCAAGTGATGAAGCCAGGCGAAATCATCCCGGCTATGATTCGCTAAACGAAGAGAGCCTGGCCAGTTGGGTTGATCAGGTTCGGTTTTGTCGTAGATGGTGAGACGTACACCGCGGGGCAAATTTCGGGTCCAGGCTAAATCCTCCCCATAACGGCAAACCACCACCTCCACCATCGAATTACGATCCGCCGGTCAGGTCTTGGATGATCGTGATGAGCGGCAAGAAGAGGGCGACGACAATCGTTCCAACGACCAACGCCAGCATCACAATCATCACCGGTTCTAGCATAGAGGTCAGACCTGCCACTGCATTATCGACCTCCTCCTCAAACACGTCCGCTACTTTCGTTAACATATCAGGCAGTTGCCCGGTCTCTTCGCCTACCTGAACCATGGAAACCACCATCGGCGGAAAAATTCCACTCGCTTCCATCGGACTGACCATCGATTCCCCCTCCTTCACGTTGTCGTGGATGTTCTCCACCGCCTTGCTCACCCGCAGGTTTCCAGCGGTGTCGCGTGTGATTTGGAGGGCTTGCAAAATCGGCACTCCCGACGAAACCAGCGTTCCCAGTGTTCGACTAAAGCGGGCGACCGAGGTCTTGGTCAGCATGTCACCGAAAAGTGGGATCTTTAAGGTGTATGTGTCCAAAGCGGACGCAACTCCTGGAAGTTTCATCGCGAAACGCAGGGCAAAAACTAAGACGGCGATTCCAATTGCGATGAGAATGAAATTTCCCTGAATAAATCGGCTCAAATCCATCACCATCTGGGTAATAAAGGGCAGGGGACGCCCCCCCAGCATGTCTTTAAAAATCGCTTCGAACTTTGGCACGATGAAAAGCATCAGAAAGGTCACGATGCCAACGGCAATTGTCAAAACCACAAGCGGATAAACCATTGCTGACGTCACCTTGCCTTTAATTCTTTGGCTCTTTTCCGCAAACTCGGCCAATCGGGTCAGAACTACCTCCAGCACGCCGCCCAACTCACCCGCTTTCACCATGTTTACGTACAGCTTGTTGAAGGCTTTTGGATGTTGGGAGAGGGCCTCGGAAAATGTGGTTCCACCTTCCACCGATTCGGCCAACCCGGTCATGATCTTTCTTAAGTTCGGATTTTTCTCCTGCTTGCCTAACGTCCGCAAACTTCGCAACAAGGGAAGGCCGGCACTGATCAAGGTCGAGAGCTGGCGGGTAAAAATCGTCAGAACCTTGGCAGGAACTTTTCCTGTTCCACCGCCTCCGCCCATTGAGAAACTGAGCGAAAACCCCTTCTTCTTCACTTTGCCCGCCGCATCTGCGGTCGTCTCCGAGATGTTGGTCGGGAACTGGCCTTTCTTTTTGACCGCTGCCGCCGCATCTGCGGCGCTGTTTGCCTCCAAGGTTCCCTGATGGGTTTTTCCTTGGGCATCCACCGCGGTGTAGGCAAAGAGGGGCATAATGGTTAGGTGTACTTAAGAACTTCCTCGATGCTGGTGTGTCCCTCAAGGAGATTTCGAATCCCGTCCTGTCGCAGGGTGGTCATTCCCAGTTCGATTCCCTTTTGCCGAATGACCACCGAGGGCGCCCGCTCATTAATCAAAAGGCGGATCGGTTCCCGGACGTCCAAAAGTTCGTAAATGCCCACTCGCCCCTTGTATCCCGTTCCGTTGCAGACTTCGCATCCCTTGCCGAAATAAAAGGGTTGGTCCCCCACTTCGGATGCGCTCATTCCAAGCTGGGTTAGGACATCCTCCTTCGGTCGGAAGGGAGTCCGGCACTCTTTACAAACCCGACGAAGGAGTCGTTGGGCTAAAACGCCCTCCATCGTGGCCGACATCAAAAACGGCTCCACTCCCATGTCGAGCAATCGTGTTACCGCCCCCGCCGCATCGTTCGTGTGTAAACTGGTCATGACCAAATGCCCCGTCAAACTCGCCTGAATCGCAATCTGTGCTGTTTCCAGATCCCGCGTTTCTCCTACCAGAATCTTATCCGGATCTTGCCGCAAAAACGCCCGCAACGCCCGTGCAAAGGTCAGTCCGATGCTCTCATTGGCCGGTACCTGAATAATTCCTTCCAACTCGTACTCCACCGGATCCTCCACCGTCAAAATTTTTGTGTCGATCTGGTTCACCCGCCCAAGACAGGAGTACAGCGTCGTTGTTTTGCCCGATCCGGTCGGTCCCGTGACGATGAAAATGCCGTTCGGCTTCTCGATCGTTTCGCAGATGTAGTCGAAGATGTGTTTGGGAATTCCCAGCTTTTCCAGATCCAAATTGACGACCGATCGGTCCAGCACCCGCATCACGACGCTCTCCCCGTACTGGGTGGGCAGGGTGGAAACCCGCAAATCCACTTGTCGCCCTGCTAAGAGGGTTTGAATGCGCCCGTCCTGGGGAACCCGCCGCTCTGCAATATTCAGATTCGCCATCACCTTGACTCGGGAGGTGAGGGGAATGGCCAAACGCCGGGGCGGGGGAGCCATCTCATAAAGCGCACCGTCCACCCGGTACCGAATTTTAAATTCCTTCTCAAACGGCTCCAAATGGATGTCGCTCGCCTTCGCATGAATCGCGCGCGCGATGATCGTGTTGACATACTTGATGATCGGGGCGCTTCCCGCTTCGTTTAAATCCACACCCTCCGAGGCAATTGAAGTGTCGGGGGCGTTCTCCAGCTCCCTCAGCACGTCGTCGATGTTGACTTCCGCCGACCCATAATGTTTGTCGAGGAGAGGCTGGATCTGTTCGGGGGGAGCCACCACCTGCGCAATCTCCCGTCCTGTCGCAAACCGGAGATCTTCCAGTGCCTGTGCCGCCAGAGGATCGGCCAGTGCGACCGTCAGGGTCGTGTCGTCCCCCGCGACCGGCAACGCTCCTAGGTTTCTCGCGGTGTGGGGCGGAATCCTCGCCAATAATTCCGGACTCAACTCCAACCCGCTCAAATCAGCCAAAAAAGGAAGACCAAGACTGTCTGAAATCTTTTCCAAAATCTGCGGCATCTGGATGATTCCGAAATTCGACAAAATTGTCTCCACCGGTTTTCCCGTCCGGCTCAACTCATCATTGATCTCTCGAGACTGCTCCTCCGAAAGAACATTCTGCTCTTGTAAAAAGGGAAGTAGATGGCGTGCGTCCATGATTAATCCTTATCCGACATGGTCGCCGAGATGACCTCTTCCGGAGTCGTCATCCCCGACACCACCTTTCGAATTCCGTCCTCCCGCAACACCCGCATCCCCAAATCCCGGGCCCGCTGCCGAATCTTCGAGACAGGCACACCTTCGTTGATCAAATGCCGGATCTCATCATCCACCACGAAAATCTCGAAAATGCCCGCCCGACCCCGGTATCCCGTCCCTCGACAGCGGTCGCACCCATGCCCCTTCGAAAAGCGTGCCTCCGACAAGTTTGCGGACATCAGATTCAGCGCCCGTAGCTCGGCCTCAGTCGGAGTGTATGGTTGCTTGCAGTCCGGACAAATCTTGCGGATCAAACGCTGGGCCAACACCGCCCGGATCGAGGAGGAGACAAGAAATGGCTTCACCCCCATGTCGACCAGACGGGTGATCGCACTCGGGGCATCGTTCGTGTGCAGGGTGGAAAAAACCAAATGTCCCGTCAACGACGCATTGATTGCGATCGAGGCTGTTTCCACGTCCCGAATCTCTCCCACCATGATAATGTTCGGCGCCTGCCGCAACATCGCCCGCAAAGCCGCGGCAAAGGTCATTCCGATCTCCGTGTTCACCGCCACCTGATTTACCCCTGGCAACTGGTACTCCACCGGGTCCTCGACCGTGATCAGTTTTCGATCCGGCTTATTGATCGTGTTGAGGCAGGCGTAAAGGGTCGTCGATTTGCCCGAACCGGTCGGACCCGTCACCAAGAAGATTCCGTCCGCATAGTTGATCACGCGTTCGAGAATCGCCTGGTCATCTGCGAAAAAGCCCAGCTCGGGCAGACCCAGCATCAGATTCTTTTTGTCCAAAATTCGCATGACCACCGATTCGCCGTGAATCGTCGGAACCGTCGAGACCCGCAAGTCCAACGTCGGACCATCCACCGTCGCCAGCGCAATTCGGCCGTCCAACGGCAGTCGCTTCTCCGCGATACTGATGTTCGACATGATCTTGATCCGACTGATGATGCTGGACTGAAGTCGTTTCGGCGGATCTTTCATCTCCTGCATGTTTCCGTCGATCCGGTAACGCAACCGCAACCTTTTCTCCAGCGGTTCAATATGAATGTCACTCGCCCGTAAACGGTGGGCTTCCAAAATTAAGCCGTAGACCAGGCGGATGATCGGTGCATCTCCCTCCGCCGTTTCGTCCGTTCCCTCCGTTCCCGCTTTTTTTAACTCCAGCTCGCTTCCGTCCATGTTGGCCATCAGGGAAGCCAGCGACTCGTCCGTCTTTCCAAAAAAACGTATGACGGCCTCGTCGATCTTGGCCAATGGAACTACCACTGGTTCCAAATCGGTCTTCAGCAGGTAGCGAAGCGCATCCAACGTTTCGAAATCCAACGGGTCGGAAATCGCGATCCTCAAGCCCGAAGGCAGGCGCATCAACGGCAGGGCATGGTATCGCCGGCTTTCCGCAGGAGGAATCGTCGCCAGAACGTCCTCGTCCACGTGCTCGATGATCGCCTGAAACTCCATCCCACAATCCTTCGCAACAATTTCCAAAATCTGGTCCGGGGTCAGGAGTCCCCGTTTGCTGATTCCTTCCAGTGTCGAATGACCCTGCATGGCCGCCTCTTCCTGACACGCGGTCATATCCTCTAGGCTGACCACCCCGGAGTTCTGCAACAGCTCCAGCACATAGGCTTCGTTGGAGATCATGGCTACGGGGAAAACATCGCCTAGGTCGGGGAGAAGGGCAACCGTCTAAGCAGAAAGTTTCGCCTTCAGAATTTCATCCACTTGGGCCGGGTTGGCTTTGCCTTGGCTCTTTTTCATCACAAATCCCTTCAAAGCATTGATCGCATTGCCTTTGCCCGCCCGATAATCCTCCACACTCCGCGGGTTCGCTGCGATCGCTTCGTCACAATAAACCCCCAAGGCCGACACATCGGAGATCTGTGCCAATCCCAGTTTTTCGACAAGGGCTTTCGGTGAGGAAGGATTCGCCATCAACTCCGCAAACACCTTCTTCGCCTGCGCGCTGTTGATCGTTCCTCCCGCGACCAGATCCGCAAGCTCTCCGAAGAATTCTGGCCGGACCGGGGATGTGACTGGGTCGGGTTGCGTTGCGAGGAAATCGTTCAAAATCCAGTTTGCGACCACCGCCTTATGCTGAGTTCCCAACGCCGCCTTTTCATAATAGCCACACAGAAACCGATCCGCTGCTAGAACGCTCGCCTGATATGCTGTCACTCCGTTCTCTTTCATTAAACGCTCTTGGAGCGCCGCCGGCAGTTCTGGCAGACCCGACTCAGCCGCCGCTCGCAATCCTTGGTCGGTCCGCACAGGAAGAAGATCCGGCTCGGGGAAGTATCGGTAGTCGTGGGCTTTTTCCTTCGTCCGCATCGTAAAGGTCGCCCCAGCCTCATCATCCCAGCGTCGGGTTTCGTGCTGAATCGCTTCTCCCTTCTCCACCGCTGCAATCTGTCGAGCAATCTCATACACCAGCGCCCGTCTAACTCCGCTGATCGAATTCAAATTCTTCAACTCGACCTTCGTTCCAAACTCTTTTTGCCCCACGGGCCGGACCGAAACGTTCACGTCACACCGCATCTGACCCTTCTCCATGTCCGCATCGCTCACGTTTCCTGAAAGGAGGACCTGCCGCAAGGATCCCAAAAAGGCAAACGCTTCCCCTGGGGTCCGGAGATCCGCTTCGGAAACAATCTCCATCAGGGGCGTTCCTGCCCGGTTGAAGTCGATCCCACTCCGCTCCTCATAGTGGAATGATTTCGCGACATCTTCCTCCAAATGGATCCGCGTCAGTCGGATCGACCGCTTTGCTTTCGCCTCATCGGTCTCCTGCAGATCTTTGGGAAAAAGAAACGGATCCAGACCCACCGCTCCACCCGCGCACAACGGATCGTCAAACTGGCTGATCTGATAGTTCTTCGGCATGTCCGGATAAAAATAATTTTTGCGGTCAAATCTCGCGACGGTGGTGATCCGGCAACCGAACATCAATCCCGTGAGAATCGTCCGGCGAATTGCCTCCTCGTTCGGCACGGGAAGACTTCCCGGCATTCCTAGGCACACTGGACAAACCTGACTGTTTGGAGTTCCCCCGTACTGGTTGATGCAACCACAGAACATCTTCGTTTGGGTGCGCAACTGCACGTGCACCTCCAGACCGATCACCGCTTCCCAATTTCCGGAGGAACTCATACCGGCGGCATCCGTTTCCAAAAATCGTGCGCCTGCTCGAACGCATGGGCGGCACCGAGCATAGTCTCTTCCCCAAAGCGGGGACCGATCAGCTGCAGACCGATCGGGAGATTCGATTTTGTGAAACCGCAAGGTACGGAGATCGCCCCGTTGCCTGCGAGGTTGGTCGAGATGGTGAAAACGTCGGCCAGATACATCTTGAGAGGATCCTGCGTCCGTTCTCCCAACGGGAAGGCGGGTTCGGGACTGGTCGGGGTCAGCAGCAGATCACACTTCGTGAATGCCGATTCAAAATCCTGACGCAACAGGCCCCGCACCTTTTGTGCCTTGCGATAGTACGCATCGGCATATCCTTGGCTGAGGACAAAGGTACCGAGAATGATTCGACGTTTCACCTCCGGCCCAAATCCTTCCGAACGGGTCCGTTGATAAAGATCGAGTAGATCCTTCGGATCCACCGCCCGCCGGCCATAGCGGACTCCGTCAAACCGGGCGAGATTGGCCGAGGCTTCCGCCGTCGCGAGGATATAGTAAACCGCGATCGCGGCAGGAGTGTGGGGCAGCGAGACTTCCACCAATGTGGCTCCGTTTTTCTCAAACCAGCTCGCTGCACTTCGGATGGATGCTTCGGTTTCTGCATTCATTCCGGGGAGGAAATACTCCTTGGGTAGGCCGATGCGCAGGCCTTTCACCGATCCGGTTGGCTTCGCGAGGAAAGTTTCCGGTTTTCGAAGATCGGTGGTGTTGTCGCGCGGATCGTGTCCGGCGAGGGCAGAAAGGAGAAGGGCAGAATCTTCGACGGTTCGGGTGAGGGGTCCGATCTGGTCGAGGGATGATGCGAAAGCGACGAGCCCGTAGCGGGAGATCCGACCGTAGGTCGGCTTTAGACCGACACAGCCACAAAGAGCGGCGGGTTGGCGGATCGAGCCACCCGTGTCGGAACCCAGAGCTGCAATTGCGAGGCGTCCTGCGACCGCTGCAGCCGAGCCACCGGAAGAACCTCCAGGAATCCGGGTTGGGTCCCAAGGATTGCGGGTGACGCCGAGGGCAGAATTTTCCGTCGAAGATCCCATGGCGAACTCGTCCATGTTCGTTCGGCCGAGGAAAAGAGCGCCTGCTTGTCGGAGTCGGGCAACAGCCGTTGCGTCGTACGGTGCACGGTAACCTTCGAGAATTTTGGAAGAGCAGGTGCAAGGATCTCCCAAAGCGTTGAGATTGTCTTTGAGGGCGATAGGGAGCCCGCCGAGAGGAAGAGAGAGGTCTGCCTTTTCAGCAGCGGCGAGCGCAGCCTGTCCGTCGAGATGAGTGAAGGCGTGAACTGTTTTTTCTCGGGCATCAATCTGGGCGAGAAGATCCTTGATGATGTCGCGCGGATGAATTTCCTTGGCGACAAGCCGTCGACGCAGGGACGCGAGGGTTTCGTGGGCGAGGCTCATTCGACGATTTTGGGAACCAGGATCAGGTCGTTACTCTGGGCGGGGGCATTGGAGAGGGCGGCTTCAACCGAGAGGCTGGGGGTGGGGATGTCTTTCCGAAGAGCGGGCTGGGCAGGGGGAACCACTTCCGGGACATCTCCCGTTGCGATTTGGCCCAAAGTTTCCATATGGGCGAGAATTTGGCTGAGCTGGGCGGTAAACTTTGTGGTCTCCTCTGTGGTGAGGGACAAGCGGGCCAACCCAGCCACATCGGCCACATTCAGTTTCGGAGCGGACATAAGCCTCAAAGAGTAGGAAGAAAGAGAGCGATTCGGAAGAAAGAAAGCATGGCGACGATGATATCGTCTTTGAACTTTCTTCTTCCGCTTTGTGCCCATTTCACGCCACACTCGGTCGTGCCCTCCCGTCGTCCCTCTTTAAAAAAGCCCACAAAATCCTCTCGGCCCGCTTCCGTTCCGCGTAGTCCGAGTGAAAGGCAACCGCATCGGGACGATTCGTATGCTCCTATTCATTCTCCTAAAACTCGGCGTCTCCTTCTGAAACTCTCCGGGGAAACCCTTGGAGACTCCTCGAACCATCTTTCTCACCCGATCATTCAGCGGCTCGCTCATCAGATCAAAGGGATCCTTTCTCCGAATCTCCAGCTCGGGATCGTGATCGGTGGGGGAAATATCTGGCGGGGCGCTCCCGCTGCGGATGAAGGTCAGATGGACCGCAATACAGCCGACTACATGGGGATGTTGGCCACCGTGATCAACTCGCTGGCCCTGCAGGACGCGTTAGAAAATGCCGGCGTGGAGACTCGGGTTCTCACGGCGATCGAGATGAAAAACGTGGCCGAGCCTTTCATCCGTCGTCGTGCCCTCCGTCACTTGGAGAAAGGAAGGGTCGTCATTTTTGCTGCGGGAACAGGGCATCCCTTTTTCTCCACCGATACGACGGCCGCGCTTCGTGCGAGTGAAATCGGGGCCGATGCGCTTCTCAAAGCGACCAAGGTGGACGGGATCTATGATTCCGATCCTCGGATAAATCCGCGGGCACAACGGTTCCAGACGATCACTTACGGGGACGCTTTGCGGCGGCGGTTACAGATCATGGACTCGACTGCATTTTCCCTCTGCATGGATAACAAGATTCCGATCGTGGTTTTTGATGTTTTTCGCGAGGGGAATTTGCGTGCGGCGGCGGAAGGTCGGCCTGTGGGGACTCGGGTGATTGCAGGCGATTGAAGCGGGCGGATGCGATCCCAGACGCTGATATCCCCTTCGATTTTTAATTCCTCAACAGCATTTTTTGAATACACCCTTGAATTAAGAAAAAAATTTTCTTGCAAAGCAAACGGCGCAAATCCTTCTAATTCTATATAAAATATTCATATATTAATTATAATCAATTACTTACATGCATTATATAAACTCAAAAAGAATTGTGACAATTTAGTGACAAAGAAAATCTACCCCTTGATTTTGAACGAATCATGGATTAGGTTGTCTCAACTTAAGGAGATTATGAACATGAGAAAAATCAATCTAGCGTTTGCAATACTTATCACCGCTGTGATGGCGGGAAATGCCGTGACTGTTACAAGTGATATAGTGGGCTATACTAAATCGAGCTTTCCCGCAGGTGCTTCCGCATTTGGAGTTGGCTTTGTTAAGCCAACAACTTTTCAAGGTGTCCCAACTTCTGTGACTAGCTCAACAATGACATTTTCTGGTTCTAATTTTGTAGGCCTTGGCCCAACAAGCGACGGGTTGCCTAAAAACTATGTGGAAATCATCGATGGTCCCCTTGCTGGATACAATGCAGATATTATTTCTCATACTGCTACCACATTAACTATTTCTGCGAATTTTTCGTCTTTGCAGACAAAACCAACGATTGTAATCCGAGAGCACGTCAGGGCTTCAGATGTTTTCAAGGGCAACACCGCGTTGGTTGATTACACAGACACGATTGTTCTGAATAATCCCGATGGATCCCAATCTTCGCTTTTACGTGATTCCTCATCCAGTACTGGTTGGATTGATGCAGGAACTTTCAGTGCTGCTGATTTGGTCATTTATCCCGGGCAAGCCTTTCTGTTAAACACTTCGGGGAGTGGACAGTTTACTTTTTCAGGTTTGGTCAAGAAAACCCCTACGGCAGTTCCCCTGTATTCCACGAGCGGGAATTTCGTTTCTTACAGCAACCCTTCATCAACTCCCGATTTGCAACAAATGAATCTAGGGGCAAATTTTGGAGGTTCAGAAGAGTATGTGAGTACAGTAGGAACCTTTAGTACCAATGGTAGTTTCGATCAAACTGCAGCCTACTTGTGGGCAGGTGTCGGAGGTGGCGGGTACATTGATCCTGGAACATTCGCGCCTCCTACTGGAGTAACTGTTGCTGGGCTCTCTGCCGTTATCGTCAATGTGGCTAGCGATACCGTCTGGATAGTTCCAGCACCCATCACTCAATGAAACTGAGGGACAAAAAGGAAATAAATAAAATGAAAACAAAAATATTAGTAGCAATCTTCTCGCTCTTCGGGGCCATTGGAATAGGAAATGCGGGAACAGTAACAATTGTAGGCAATGGTGCCGGCGGCGGGCCGATCTTTGTTACAAGTACAGGCGCGAGTATTGCTATCAATACTCGAATTTATGTTGGGACTTTTAGCAATGAATCTCTACTGACTTCAACGGTAAGCAATTATCTGGCAGGCTCGGCTAACTATGCAGCGACTGTCACAGCGCTACAGAGTAACTTCGTAAACATTGGCACAGGCGTAACTAACTATGGAGCCGTTTCTCAGACGGCGGTAGGTGGGGCGGCCTACACCACGAGTACTACGGAATTACGTTTCAATGCCATTACCTCATTGGCCATTAACGGAGCTGCAGCTGCTAACTACAATACCTTTAATGGCAGCATTGCGGGTGTGAATTATTCATTGAGCATTGGAACTGCAAAAAATCTGTACATCTGGACAGCTTCCGATACGGATAGTGGTATCGCCATTGTTCGAAATGCGAATGGCACTGGAACGGCTGCTTGGGTGACCCCCTCTTCTGATGCCACTGGGGTTACGATGAATCTGTCTGGTTTGCAAGTCACTGCCGGAGGGGCTGTTGAAACAGCTGAGGTTCTGTTGGGCACGGTGAGTGACTACGCTAGCGGAAGTGATTTGATTGCCTTGAAAGCGATCCCCGAGCCCTCCTCGGCCTCACTCTTGGCCCTCGGTGTGGCTGGGCTTGTTGCCTTGCGCGTTCGTCGGAAAAGTTAAGTTAGTTAAGACATCTTTCTTGTTGGCAAAGGGCGGATCCTTCGGGATCCGCCCTTTGTTTTTTCTTCAAGCCAGCTGAATTGGATTCTCCGTTGGTAGGGTCCGTTATCCTTAACGGACCGTGCGGGGCTCCTATCAATGCGCACTCCAAATAGCAGCACGGTCGGTTGAGACAACCAACCCTACCAAAAATTTATGTGTTGGGTAGACGGGCCAATCGCGTCCTTGGCGTGAGATCGCTCCCTCAAAAC
>Ga0209085_1000115_pt1 | contig 59247 bp, 52 predicted proteins | sample C_131016_EF_Meta_FD_187310 | JGI IMG/M metagenome (GOLD analysis project Ga0209085, IMG submission 187310) | Freshwater microbial communities from Lake Croche, Canada to study carbon cycling - C_131016_EF_MetaG (SPAdes) (version 2) | ecosystem: Environmental > Aquatic > Freshwater > Lake... | reverse complement strand
CTTAATTCTTAATTCTTAATTCTTAAAACTTCGCCATGACCTCATCCGCTCCACACAACCCTGCTACGCACCGCCTTGAATCCGACTCGATGGGCGAAATCTCCGTTCCGCACGAAGCCTACTGGGGCGCGCAGACGGCCCGTTCGCTCATTCATTTCGACATCGGCGAGGACATCCTGCCGCCCGAGATGATCAAGGCTCTCGGCATTTTGAAAAAAGCCGCCGCGCTCACGAATGCGGACCTCGGCAAGCTCAGCTCTGAAAAGCGCGATCTCATTGCACAAGCGGCGGATGAAGTCATCGCGGGAAAACTCGACGCCCACTTCCCGCTTCGCATCTGGCAGACAGGCTCCGGCACTCAGAGCAACATGAACGCCAACGAGGTCATCTCAAATCGCGCCATCGAAATCGCAGGTGGCGAGAAAGGCTCCAAAAAACCCGTGCATCCTAATGACGATGTGAACATGTCGCAGTCGTCGAACGACACCTTCCCGACGGCGATGTCCATCGCCTCGGCCTCCGTGGTCGTCGAGGTGCTCATCCCAGCCGTGAAAAAACTCCGCGACACGCTCGAGGCTAAGGCCAACGCCTTTGCCGACATCGTCAAGATCGGTCGCACACACCTCCAGGATGCCACCCCGCTCACACTCGGGCAGGAATTCTCCGGCTACGTGTGCCTGCTCGACCAAGCACTTCGCGATATCGAATTCTCGCTCACCGGCCTTTACCAACTCGCCATTGGCGGCACCGCCGTCGGCACCGGCCTGAATGCCCACCCCGAGTTCGGCGATCGCGCCTCCGCGCACATTGCAAAACTCACCGGCTTCCCGTTCCAATCCGCGCCCAACAAATTCGCTGCACTCTCAGGCCACAACGAATTCGTCATCGCCAGCGGAGCCGTGAAGTCCCTTGCTTGCGCGCTCATGAAGATCGCCAACGACATCCGCTGGCTCGCCTCTGGCCCCCGCTGCGGACTCGGCGAACTGACTATTCCTGAAAACGAACCCGGCTCGTCGATCATGCCCGGCAAAGTGAACCCTACCCAATCCGAAGCCCTCACGATGATTTCCATTCAAGTCATGGGCAACGACACTGCCATCGGCATCGCTGCCTCGCAGGGCAACTTCGAGCTGAATGTCTTCAAGCCGGTCATCGTCCACAATTTCCTCCACTCCGTCCGCCTCCTCGCGGAGGGATGCCATTCCTTCAACGACCACTGCGCCATCGGTATCGAGCCGAACCTCCCGGTCATCGAAGGCTATGTTAAAAACTCCCTCATGCTTGTCACTGCGCTGAACCCACACATCGGCTACGACAAAGCCGCACAAATCGCGAAAAAAGCCCACAAAGACGCTTCCAGCCTCAAAGAAGCAGCCGTCGCGCTAGGCCATGTGACCCCCGAGCAGTTCGACCAGTGGGTCATTGCAAAAAATATGACGCACGCTTGAAAACGCATTGCTTCGGGCTTATTGGTTGATGAATGAAACTCCGCTTGGATCTTCTGGAGCAGTTGACGGAGGAGGACATCGCTCTTCAGGCGGAGGGCAATGTTCACCGCTTCAAACCCGAGCCGCTTTTCTCAAGAACTGGGGTTGGCAGTCTGTCGCCGGCATCAATCAACGAGCGTGCTCAAGAAGTGGATCACAGCATGGATTTAACTCGGAAACTGGAGAAGCGTGCTCAGAAAAGTGGCAAAGGCAACACGCCTTAGAGTTATCCTTAGCCGAGGTATTCGATCTCCTTCGGGATTTTCATAGGAGCGCTCCATTCCTCTTTTTGAATGGGAATACTTTTTCCTTCATCGGCAGGGAATTGACTCTGGCTTTGTTCAGCGACCTTGCACCGGTTCGAAAGCGCGAACTCGCCTCCGCTGTCGCCCACTATATTGCAGGCGTTCTGGATCGCGACTCCATGGTTTCCATCGTCTAGAAGCCGGATGGCTCGACGCTTGAATTTAGCGGGCTTCCGGAGAGTTTGAAGCGGGCTTAGCCTGCACCGAATCCCTTCGACGAGCGGTGGATCTTGGGCGAGTTTCCTGATCCGTGACACCAACCGTCTTCCAGACTTCCGTTCGGGAACTTGTCGCCTTTGTGCATCGCACGGGTGGCCTCGCGGGCACCGGCGCGTTCCGTGCCTCCGACCGTGCGCTTGAGGGCGGGCGGGCCCACCGGCGTGTGCAAGGTCGGCGCACCGGCGACTACGAGGCCGAGGTGCCGGTGGAGTGGAAGGCCATTCGCGGAAGTGTGGACCTCACGATTGCAGGCCGAATTGATGGGCTTCGAGCAACTCATTCCCCGCCGGTGGTCGAGGAGATCAAAAGCGTCGATCGATTTTGGGATGGTGCCGCTGAGCGACTTCATCTGGCGCAGCTAAAAATCTATGCCGCGATTCTGGCAATCCAGCGCGACTGGTCAGAGGTCGAGCTGCATTTGACTTATCTGAACCTGGAGACAGACGGCGAGACGGTTCTACCCTTCCGTCTCGATCGTGCGGAGTTGGAAGAGTTTTTTGAAAAAACCCTCGGCGTCTGGTTTGACTGGCTGGAGGTCGAGGCGCGGTGGATTTCGCTCCGCAACCACTCCCTTGAAAAGCTCGAGTTCCCGTTTAATGGATTCCGTGGCGGTCAGCGGGAATTGGCACGTCGCGTTTACCGTGCGATTCGCGACAGGCGGCATTTGTTTGCCGAAGCTCCAACGGGTCTCGGAAAAACCATCGCCACGCTCTTTCCTGCCGCTAAGACCCTACCGATGCTCGGAAACGGAAAAGTATTTTTTCTCACGGCAAAAACCCCCGGCCGGATTGCGGCGGCCGAGGCGCTGGGGCACCTTAGACAGGCGGGAGCGAGACTGAGGTCCCTTACCCTAACGGCAAAAAACAGGATTTGCTTCACGGAGGCCCCCTCCGGCTGCGACCCGCGTATTTGCCCGTATGCCATCGGCTACCACGACTGCATCCGGCCCGCGCTGCGCGAGCTTCTGGAATACGAAACCCTCGACCGCGAGTCAGTGGAAGCAGTCGCGCGCAAACACACGCTTTGTCCCTTCGAGCTCTCTCTCGACGCGTCATCCTGGTGCGACATCGTCATTGGCGACTTCAACCATGCCTTCGATCCCTCCGCCCGCCTGCAGAGGCATTTCGCCGAAGACGGCGGACGTCATGTCATTCTCGTAGACGAAGCCCACAACCTCGTTGACCGCAGCCGCGACATGCATTCTGCAACGATCTCGCCAGAGAATCTCGAAGTCCGCCCCGGCGCGGTGCGAGCGAAGGGAGCGGCAAAGGTTCGGAAGGCCTTGGAGAGATCGCGGGCTTTGCTCGTTGAAGCCGTCAGGATGCCCCCCTCGAACTTTATTCCCGCTCGAGATTACCACGATGGCTCGGTGTTTTTGGAAATCCCAAAAGATCTCCTCTCAAACTTTCGCGCGGCTGCCCGCTCGCTTGAGAGGCTTCTTGCTTCTCTCAAACCCGGCACCGATCTGGGAGGCTGGATCGAGCCTTGGTTTGCCCTCAACGACTGGCTACGGGCAGCCGAGGCGTTTGACGACAGTTGCCGATTCCTGATCCGTCCTCAGGAACAGAGCGCGACGGTTTATTGCGTGGATCCCTCGTCGCGTCTGCGCGCGGATTTGAAAACCCTGCGCAGCGCGGTTTTCTTCTCTGCCACGCTTTCGCCGATGGATTATTTTCGTGACCTGCTGGGAGGGACAGCGGAGGACGAGTCGGCCGTTTTCGATTCCCCCTTCAAACCGGATCAAATGCGACTGCGGATTCTCGCGGCCGACATCACCTACAAGGCACGGGCGGCTTCGTTAGATGCCGTTTCCGAGGCAGTCGCCGGGCATGTGCTAGAAACACCCGGCAACCATTTGATTTTTTGTCCCTCGCTGGCTTATCTCGCCGACCTCGCGTCCAGGCTCGAAGATCTCCTGCCCACTGGAAGCCTGCTAGTGCAGACTGCGGCGATGTCTGAAGCTGGGCGCAACGGGTTTCTTGATGCATTCCAACCCGGATCACGCACGATCGCGCTGGCTGTCCTAGGCGGCATTTTTGCGGAGGGAGTGGACCTGCCCGGAGAGCGGCTTGTAGGAGTGACCGTTATCGGCACCGGACTACCTAGGCTCTCGCTGGAGAGGGATATCCTGCAATCCTACTTCGAAGAGGCCCAAGGCTCTGGGTTCGACTACGCCTACCGCTTTCCCGGCATGCAACGGGTGCTTCAGGCGGTGGGCCGGCTGATTCGGACGGAAACCGACATGGGATCCGTCCTGCTCGTTGACCTGAGGTTTCTCGAGCCGCGGCACCAGGTTTTTTTTCCAGCATGGTGGCCGATTCCCGGAATGCTCAAGCGGTGAGTGCTGGAGTGCCGCTCTCGCGCACCGGATCAGGTTTTGGGGTTTTTGCTGTTTCCACCGCCTGGTAGAAATGAAGCAATTCCATGCGTCCATCGAAGTGCTCGACCATCGCCGTGCAGCTTTCGACCCAATCGCCGCAGTTGTAGTAGGCCGTGCCGTCGATTTCGCGGACAGAAGCCGTATGGATGTGGCCGCAGAGGACACCGTCCACCTTGTAATCCTTCGCGTAGCGGACGATGGACTCCTCGAATTTCCCAATGAAGCTGACGACATTTTTAACCTCTGCCTTCACATAGGCGCTGAGTGACCAGTGACCAAGGCCGGCGAGGCGGCGGATAAAATTAACAACTCCGTTGCAGCGCATGAGAAAGACATAGCCAATATCACCCACATGCGCTAGCCAGCCCATATTTTGAACGACGGTATCGAGCTCGTGTCCGTGCATGATGAGCAACCGACGGCCGTCCGCCGTTTCATGAATGGCGTTTTTTTGGAGTGTCACACTCGCGTAGTGTCCGTGAAAAGCTGAGAGAAATTCATCGTGATTTCCGATGATGTAGATGATTTCGGTCCCCTTCCTGCCTTTGCGCAGAAGTTTTTGGATGACATCGTTGTGCTCCTGCGGCCAGTAGATGCCTCGACGCAGGGCCCAAATATCAATTAAGTCGCCCACAAGATAGAGGGTGTCGAATTCCACATCCTTTAGAAAATCGAGAAGCAAGCCGGCTTTGCTCCCACGCGTGCCGAGATGAACATCGGAAATCCAGCCAGTGCGATAGCGCGTTGTCATGCTGGGAATGATTTATCCTCCGGTGAAAAGGGTGACTAAAAACCGAGAATTGTTACTTTTTCGTAACCCTCCGCCTTAGGATAATGTAAAGGCATACAATAATGGACTGGCCTTGCAATTGACTCTCTACTCAAACAATTTAGCCTTCTCTGAAGCGCTTTACTGCATGTCTAAAAAACCAATCCTTCAAGTGGATTCTACCCTACCAGCGTTGTCCAATGACAAAATAAGCGCGCAAAAGGAAGCTAGACAGGCGACCAAAGCAGTTTGCACACCTGCAATCGAGCAATTCTGGAATGTTTTGCCAGGGGTTCTATGGAAACTCTCGGCAGATGGTCGGATTGCCGAAGCCAACCAGGCGGCTCTGGATTTTTTGGGATACACGAGGGAGCAATTTGAGGGGCACTCGGTTGACGATTTTTTGCTCTCGGGGTTGGAATTCCACGATCTCATGGCATCCGTGCGTCATGCAGGAAAAGCCCATGGCATTCCGGCCTGTCTGCGCTGCGTGGACGGATCGACCCGAGAGGTAACTATCGAGGCCTCATCCACAGATGCAGGCGAGGTCATTTACTGCGCCATCAACGATCGTTCGGTCCAGCGTCGCACGGAGGATCACGCCCGCTCCCAAGCCATTTTTTTTGAAAAACCAGCCGAGACGATTTTTACTCAGACTCTGGATGGGATCGTGACTCAGTGGAGTTCCGGAGCTGAGCGCCTCTATGGGCTTAATGCCGCTGAAGTCCTTGGAAAAAAACTTCCGCCCCGCATATCGCTGCCGGCCGATATTTTTAAAAAGGCCCTGAGTGTGGTTCAGGAAATCGGCGAGTGGTCGAGCGAGACACGCATCATCTCGACTGATGGCGTGGAAATGGAATTATTCATGCGTTGGGTATTGCTTCATGCGGGCGATGGAAAGCCAGAGGCGATCCTCGTTTTCAGCGAAGATGCAGCGGAACTCCGCCAACTCAAGGAGGACAGGCTTCGCTCACATCGTCATGAGTGCGTCGGCACTCTGGCAGGCGGCATCGCGCATGATTTGAACAATGTCCTGCAACCGATCTCGATGTTTCTCGACCTTCTCCGACATCGTTTGCCGGATGCCGAAAGTCGGGAGATGCTCGACGCGGTAGAAGCAAACCTCCACCGCGCCACCGAGCTGGTGCGTCAAATTCTCACTTTCTCCAGCGGTGTCCGCACCGAGCACCGTGCGGTGGATATTCCCGAACTCATTTCCGAGGTTGCAAATTTCATCCGCCCGACATTTCCAAAAACCATCCATCTCCAAGTCTCGGTGCAGGAAAACATTCATGCCGTTCTGGGCAATGCTACCCAAATTGAACAGGTGTTGCTGAACTTCTCCGTGAACGCCCGCGACGCCATGCCCGAAGGGGGACGGCTCAAGCTCGACGCATCAGACTTCCATGTCGATGAAAGCTTCGCAAGGCTGCATCCTCAGGCAAAGCCCGGCAACTATGTGCAGATTACCGTGAGCGACACTGGCCATGGAATTCCTCGCCCTCTGCGAAAAAAAATCTTTGAACCCTTCTTCACCACTAAGGGGCCGGAAAAAGGAACCGGTCTGGGTCTTGCAACAGCCGTTGGGATCATTCGCAACCATGGAGGCTTTCTCACGCTCGATACCGAGGAGGGCTGCGGCTCCTCATTCCACGCATTCCTTCCAGCATCACTCGCCCCTGCGGAGCGGCAGCCCGCACCGGCACCCTCTCAAGAGAATCGGCAAAACGCAGGCCACGGGGAAACGATCCTGCTCGTGGATGACGAGTCGACCGTGCTCAAGGTCATGACCCGCTCGCTCGAAAAATCCGGCTACCGCGTGATTCCCGCAGAAGATGGCGAAAAAGGATTCGCACTCTACGCGCAGCATCAGTCTAACGTCAGATTGGTTATTACAGACATGGCCATGCCCGGGATGGACGGCCCGGCGCTCATTGCCGCCCTGAAGAAATTAAATCCATCCGTGAAGATCATCTGCACCAGCGGATTCGGCTCATCCTCCGGTAAAAACTCTGTGAACGAACTGGGAGTTCACGCCATTCTTTCGAAACCCTGCAACTCGCGTATCATTCTCCAAGCGATTCAGGATGCCCTCTCCACACCACCACTGTCCTCCTGAATTTTTTATGCCGGACAAAAGATCAAAAAAAGTAAACCTCGGAGCCATTCGCATTCTTTTCCTCTCCTGCTTTGGAGCCCTGTTGATTCTGGAAATTTTCTTGGCACTCTTGGCCCTGCGATACAACTCGATCCAGAATGGAATTTTGGCGGATCAAGCTGTGCTCCTCAGATCGAGGGAAATCCTGAACGATACCTTGCGCGATGCCCGCGCGAATTGGAACGCCTCTAACCAGGCGGAGTCCGGAAGGCCACAGGAGACGCGCCCCATGCCGGACAGCGCAGCAAAAGCCGCCGAAAGCATAGAGATGCTGAAAAAGTTAAAGCGCCCTGCCCTGCTTTTTCCGGCCTCGGACCTCGACCGCCTCGATGATCTTGCCACAAACAACACGAAGCTGCTTGCCGCAGCGCCTCCCTACAACACGGATCAAAAGACCTTAAGGGAAAAAACTGATAATGGGCTTTCAACATTCATAGCTGCGATTGATATCCGGCTTTTTGCTTCGATGCAGGAATTCCGCCGCGAAGTGGAATTTCTGGAAATGATCATCTGGGGTCTTGTTCCGCTCTTAATCTTAAGCACTGCTGCATTTGGCGTCCTCCTGCTCTCAAAAGTCATGCAGTCCCTTATGCATTTGAAAAAGCAATCGCGCAAACTCACCGATAGCCTTACCAGTCTTCAGAATGAATTGAGGCTGGTTCAATTAGAGAAGAGCCCGGCTTTCAATCCTCAGCAAACCCCACCCGAGCCAGCATCGCAGACACTGCGACCGACAGAGGCAGGGGATTCGGTGATACCCACGCACTGAGCAGCTTGTCACAAAGCCCGTGTCGTTTCTCAATCCAGTCTACGCCACGCTCACCGTTCTGCTGGAAGTGGTCGGCATCGCCCTCGCGATGCGGGCCATCCTGATCGCTCGGACTCCGCAGTCCGCAATAGCTTGGGCAGGTGTGCTCTTAGTTTTGCCAATCATAGGCATTCCCTTGTTCCTTGTTTTCGGCGAGTCGCGATTTGCAGGCTACACTCTGGCTTCGACATCCACTTCAGGCCCGCTTCATGATGCCATGCAATCTATCATCAGGCACCTTGACGGCTATAAAATCACATTCCGGGGCATTTTCAACGAGCCTGGCCGCATGGCGGAAAACCTAGCCCGCCTGCCTGCCACGGGCTCGAACCATATTCAACTCCTCATCGACGGCGCGGCGACCTTCGACTCCATTTTCCAATCCATCGATGAGGCAACCGAATCCATCTGGATCCAATTTTTCATCATTCATGACGACCGTCTCGGACGCACCCTCTCCGACAAGCTCATCAGCGCCGCCCGCCGAGGCGTGCAATGCCGCGTGCTCTATGACCAAGTGGGTTCGAAAGGCCTCACCTCCTCATGGGCTGAAAATCTCCGCCGCGAGGGCATCGCCGTCGAGCCATTCGTAACGAACCGCCAGTTTGGCCGAAACTTCCAAATCAACTTCCGCAACCACCGGAAACTGGTTATCACAGACTCCCGAGTCGCCTTCCTCGGTGGCCTGAATGTGGGCGACGAATACATGGGCTGGAGCCGCCGATTTGGCCCATGGCGCGACACGCATCTCCGGATCGAAGGACCCGCTGTGGCAGGATTTCAGCTCTCTTTTTTAGAGGATTGGAACTACACGACGGATGAAATCGCCCCCCTGCGACTCCCCTCGCCATCGCTCACCCACGGCGGAGAGGCAACCATCTTTCCCATTGCTTCCGGTCCAGCCGAGAACTGGAGCATCTGCCCGGCGGTCTATCTCTCGACTATCCACTGCGCGACCCGCCGACTCTGGATCGCGAGCCCATATTTTGTGCCATCGAGCCCTCTGTTTTACGCCATCTGCCACGCTGCAATTCGCGGCGTGGATGTGCGAATCATCCTTCCCCGCATGGCCGACCACATCCTGCCTTGGCTTTCTTCATTCACCTATTACCCGAAGCTACGCGAGGCGGGAGTCAAGGTTTGGCGTTACGAGCCAGGCTTCATGCACCAGAAGGTTTTGCTCGCGGATGATGACATGGCGCTAGTCGGTTCGATCAATTTCGACTACCGCTCGTTCATGCTGAACTTTGAACTCTCAGCGGCAGTCCAGGATAAAAAGTTTGCCGCCGATGTTGAAGCGATGTTCCTTGCGGATTTCGACAGGAGCAGGCCGGAAAATCTACGCGCATTTGAGGATGGCTCACTGCTCTTCCGCCTAAAATGCCGCGCCGCCGCGCTCATGAGTCCCGAGCAATGACACAACCCAACTTAAAAGCGTCTGTTGATCTCTTAAAGTGAAGGCGCCGACTTCACCTTCGAATCCCAGCGGGTCAGGAGGTGCAGCACAAGGTTGGTGCCGAATTTGTAGGAAACATCGAGTGAGGCTCCTGAGATATTGCGAAGATAGATGCTTCGGTTGTCCCAAATCGTCTGATTGAGAGCAACGAACTGATTTTTTTCATTTTTACGCGTATCGATTTTGCCATCTGGCAGAAGCCCAATCTGCCACATGTCGCCGTAATCGTTCGCGGTGTAAATGATCGCAACCTCGCCATAAATTTTCAGCGCATATACCGGCTCTTTGTAAAAATTGATGCCAGGCGGCACAGCGATGACTTCAGGAAAGTAGGCCTGACGGGCATCGTAGAGCGGATGGTTTTTTGGCAACTCTTCCCAGTCCTTGTCCTTGTCGGGAATGACACGCTTCATCTCGCGACGGAAGGCCAAATCGAAGCGGGAATTGCGTCCGGGCACCGAGCTATCGCCCCAGATCGCCCCGCCGAGCCTAACATATTTTCGAAGATTTTCTACCTCGGCATCGGTGAGGCGGAAATCCTTGGAACCGGTCATGAAAATGAAAGGCGGCTTCACGGAGAAAAGCTCTTGGGAATCGAGCTTGATGGCTTTCACCTTGTCGTAGTTGGTCTTGACCTTGTTTTTCGAGCGAGTGCTCATGTAGGCGAGGAGGTTTGGAAGACTTCCATTGTTGATCACGCCCTTGGTGTCGCCGACAGTGCTGATTGTGGAATCCCAGCCAGAATTGGCTCCACCATATTGGCCAATGTAGGCAACGAACTCAAATTCCCGGTTTCGCGTGCCACTGCCACTTCCACTGCCCTTGCCCCAGCCCGTGGTAAATGCCTTGATCGCCGAGGCGTCTGCTGCAGACATCTGCATAGCCGGACCTGCAGCGGGAGCAACAGGCTTTGGAGCGGCCATAGCCGTCGGAGCAGCAGGCGCAGGCGGCGCCATCACCATCTGCGACATGTTGAAATTCATCGGAGATGTCGCCGTCGTCGTGATCGCATTGACCGCCGAGTTGTTGACCGGAGTGGCCATGACGGACATATCCTGTGTGGGCGGCAATACCTGTGCTTGCTGAGGAGGAGCCGCGACTGGCTCGGAACTGCCAACGAAACCCTCACCACCGCCCTCGAAGTCAGGCGGCTCTTGAACAGCTTGGAAAAGGACGGTGCCGCCGAAGATCGACACGAGTATCACATGGAGCAGAAGGGAGATTGTGAAATCCCGTGAGTTTCTGAGTTTATCAACAAACTTCTGGAGAGGAGACTGACTGTCGTCGGACATATTCCAAAAAGTGCCGCAGGGCGCGGCAGCGTGCAATCACATTTTCCGTTTGTAAATGAGCAGACGCAGGCCGTTCAGACAAACCAGCACAGTGCTCCCTTCGTGGCCCACCACGCCCATCGGCAGCGGCAGGTTGATTCCAAAAGCGGCAATCAATAGCACGACGATCACCGAGCCAGCAAAAGTGAGATTCTGCCAGAGCACGCGTTTGGCATGGCGTGCGGTCGCAAGCAGAATGGGAATATTTTCTAGTTTGTCACCCATGAGCACGACATCCGCCGTCTCCATCGCGATATCCGTTCCAGCAGCTCCCATGGCGACGCCAATGTCCGATGTGGCCAGAGCAGGGGCGTCGTTCACACCATCCCCCACCATCATGACGCGCCCTTCTTTTTTCAGTTCGCGAATCGCCACGACTTTGCCCTCGGGCAGCAACTCGGCGAGGACTTCATCCACTCCCGCCTCCTCGGCGATGGCCGCTGCGACAGCCCTCTGATCGCCCGTGAGCATCACCACCTTTTTCACTCCCAGCTTGTGAAGTCTACCGACGATTTTCAACGCCTCGGGCCGCAGTGTATCGGCGAGAGCCAAAACGGCAAGGGCCGTCACAGAGTCTCCAGCGCGAACTCCGGTCCACACGCAGGTTTTTCCCTTCGCAGCGAGAGATGCCGCATGCGTGGCTATGGCATCCATTCCAACCGCATCGAGTTCCGCAAAGAGACGCTCGCTGCCGACCACCAGGCGACGATCACCGATGGATGCCTCTGCGCCCTTGCCAGCTGTCGCTTGAAAGTCTTTTGCCTCCGGAAGTTTGATGCCACGGGCTTGAGCGGTTTTTACGATAGCACGGGCCAGCGGATGCTCCGACTTGTCCTCCAGAGCGGCTGTCTGGGCGAGCAACTCTTCCAAGTCGGCAGGCAATGTGGCGTCCAATTTGTGCGCTCCACTGGCATCGACCATCTCCGTCACAACTGGCTTCCCAGCGGTAAGCGTGCCGGTTTTATCGAATGCCACGATATCGATCTGCGCGGTCCGCTCGAGGTGCGAGCCACCTTTGATCAAGATGCCACGGCGCGCCGCACCTCCGATCGCCGAGAGCACGGTAGCCGGAGTGCTGATGACCAGCGCGCATGGCGAGGCCACGACCATCACCGTCATGGCCCTGTAAAAAGCATCCGAGAATTTTTCCCCCATGAAAAAGAACGGCACCACAAAGACGAGCGCAGTGAAGGCGATCACGCCAGTTGCGTAGTATTGCTCCGCCTGCTCAAGAAACCTCTGCGTGCCGGACTTCTCGGCCTGAGCCTCCTCGACGAGCTTGACCATGCGCGAGAGTGTGGAGTCCTCCGCACGCTTGCTGACGGAAAATTCCAGGCCACCGCTTTGGTTGAGCGTGCCCGCGAACACCGGGTTGCCGACGGCTTTCGTGACTGGCATCGACTCGCCAGTGAGGCTGGATTCATCGACATGGCTTGCGCCTTCCACCACGGTTCCATCCACAGGCACATGCTCACCCGGACGCAGCACCACAACATCGCCGACATTCAGCTCCTCGACACGAACAAGCTGTGTCGTGCCATCACGCTTCACCAGCGCCTTGTCCGGCCGCAGCTTCAGCAGAGAGTGGATGGCCCGCTGCGTGCGCTCCAGCGCGTAGCTCTGCAAGACATTGGAAAACGCAAAAAGAAATAACAACAGAGCGCCTTCGAAAGGCTGCCCGACGATCCCCGCGCCGATCGCAGCCAGCACCATGAGAACATCCACATCGAGAACCCCGCCGCGCAGGGAGGCGATCGCCGAGCGCACACCCTGCTGGCCGCAGAAGATATAAGCCCCTGCGTAAAGAGACAGAGTAGCAACCGCGCCGTTGCCCAAGGATTTCTCGCAAATAAAGGAGGCGATCAAAAAAGCAAAACCCAGCACAGCGGAAATTTCCTCATTCAACGATCCCGACCTGACGCGACTCCACAGACTCTGCTCTACCTCCGCCGATGGCTCATAGGGACGCACTTCAGCTCCGAGTCCTCTCAATGCAGTCATCACACTATGCTCGTCGGCGAGCTTTTCATCAAATGTCAGGCACAGGATTTTCCCGATGTAGGTCGCTGTTGCCTTTCGGACACCAGGGATTTTTTTAGCTCTTTTCTCCAACCGAATCGCACAGGCCTCGCAGGCACTGCCGTCCAATCGCATCGTGCGCTTTTGAAGCGACACATCCGGCACATGGCTACCCGCGATCTGCCGCAAATCCTCCTCGCTGAGCGCCGAGGGATCGTATTCAATCTCGAAAGACGACTTGCCCGGAACCGGCTGAACGCTCACCACGCCCTCGTGGTCCGCGATGGCACGCGTCATTTCCTTCAGCGACTTCTGCGTATCAGGCTCCGAACTCATAGGCCGCAGAACCTAGCCGCCGCCACGGCAAAGCGCACAGCAAAAATGCCTGCGATGAAGACAGTATGAGCCGCCACTTGCTTTTTTAAAGACCACGGGTATTTTGAAATTCCCAATAGGGGGCGTAAAGGTTTCGACTTTGAGTGTGAAGCCCGGCCCGCATGTCGAGGATGATTCGTTGGCCTCGTAAAAAATCGGATCAAACAAATAAATGCAGATTACGAAGATCTCGCTCTCGCGGCCTAATTGAGCCACGACGCATTCCGGCTGACGCCTGCTGGTCCGGAATGCGACGACAGCAGGCTGGCTTGGGATGGAGCGACCGCTACCCCGGGTGAATCGATTTCGTGGACGCTCTGGAGTGGGAAGCGTGACGGTTCGCCCGCCCACTCCGAGATTAAAGACCGTCTAAACATGTAGAAGGTTGTGTAGATCATTTTAAGGACACGGGTTCGACTCCCGTCGCCTCCACCATTTTATTTAGTCCCCAAAAGCCCTAAAAACAGCATAAATAAAGGCTCTGCGGGCGGAACCCTAAAATTTCAGAGTTCCCCGAAGTTCCCTAAAATCGCCTTCAGTTTGTCACGAATTGTCACGAAAACTCCTTGTAAATCCTGCCCTACCCCCTCCCTCCAAAAAACGCTCAAAGAGGGTATAATCTGATGAAGACGGAGCTTTCCCTTTTGGAGGGCTCTATTTTCACAAAAAATCGCTCTGCTGATCAGCGCCAAGTGGCCTGAACAGGGCACCAAACCTCAACCACAGGAGGGAATGATGGACTGGGCAAAAGTGCTCCTCACGATCCTTAGATCGGCCACGAAGATCGCCATTGATGCGATCAATTCGAGCCAGAAAAGATAGCGTGGAGATGGGCGGGCTGGATGTTGGGAAACCGCATTCAGCCTGCCCTATTCCTGGTCCCTCCCACATGCAGGTGAAAAATGAAAAGGAAAGGCTACTACTCGCCAGCACTACGGCGTGAATTGGTCACCCGGCTCTATCACACGGCCCGCGAGCTTTGGATTCCGATGACGGTCCTCAATGACCGCATTGTTGAAGAGGCTCTTGACCGGATGGTGTCGGTTCCATTCCCCAGTCAACAACCATCCACAGCGGCAGTCGCCGCCTGAGCAAAACAACCGCCAAAGAAGACAAAGCCGATCAATGGCCCCGGGTGACAATCATCCGGGGTCTTTTTCGTTTCAGAGGTCTTCCAAGGCACAACCAGAAAGAAAAAACCACCATGGCACTCAAACTCATTGCCAACTACTCGAAGCGTCTGGGCCTTCCCGGATATTCGAGCCACCAGTTCTCGGTTTGCGTCGAGACCGAGATCAGCAACATCGACGATGTGGCGGGAGAGAGTTCCCGCCTTTATGACACGCTTCAAAAGAGCGTGGACGAGGAAATCCAACGCACGGGATTTGTCCCGGATCAGGGTTATGGAATCAGCGAGCAGGCTCCTGCAAAGGTATCCAGGTCGAGCATTCCCCCAACAAACGGGACTGGCGACACGGGATCAAACGGGCACAGCAACGGTGCCGGATGGCATTGCAGCGACAAGCAAAGGGACTTGATCCTGAACCTTGTTGGGCAGCATGGACTCGAGAAGCAGGATATCGAGAACCTGAGCCATGAAATGTTCGGGGCTGCGGTGAAGGGCCTCAACAAACTTCAGGCAAGTGGCCTGATCGATCGCATCTTGGAGGAGCACGGCGGAAGGAACCACGCTCCACGCCGCAACGGTGGTCCTCCCCGCCAGCGCCAATACAGCAATGGAGGATCACGATGACAGTCCTCTGTGAGACGAGAGAAAAAAGCCGTTTGGAGTCTCTGCTGGAAACAATCTCGGCAAGTCGGTTGAACAGTTTCCACTCCTGCCGGCTGAAGTTCTACTTCCGCTATGTGCTGGAGATCGCCAAGCCTACATCCGCCGCACAATTCCTGGGGCGTGCTGTTCACGGGGCACTTCAGAGATGGAGCAATGCCCGTTGGCGTGGTCAGCCCCAAGATGTGGAGAGCCTCAAAACCTCGCTCGTTCTGGATTGGGCCTCAGCTCAAGCCACAGAGCCGGTCGAGTGGGAATCCCCACAGGAAGAGCATGAGCAGCAGGAAAAGGCATGGGGACTCGTGGAAATGTATCTGCGCGAAACGCCGATCCCTCCTAATGAGAAACCCCAAGCCGTTGAAGCCCGAGTGGAAGCCGATCTCACCGGGCTTCCAAGGCTTGTTGGAGTGATTGATCTAGTCAGGCCGGGTGGGCGGATCGTGGATTTCAAAACCACGGCCTCCACTCCCCAGCATGATCAAGCGATCCACCGCAACGAAACCCAACTCACCGCCTATGGTCTCCTCCACAGGGAAGCCACAGGGCAGGAAGCCTCGGGATTCGAGTTGCACCACTTGGTGAAAACCAAAACGCCCAAGCTCGTGGTGAGTGAAAGAGGGCCTGTTACGGCAGAGCAGGAGGTTCGCTTCCTGAGACTCATTGAATCCTACACAGACGGCATCCAGCGGGAGGACTTTGTTCCCTCACCCGGACTTCAATGTGCGGCCTGTGAGTTCTTCGCCGAGTGCGGAGTCTGGAACGGAGGCGACCGGTGAGAAAGGCTCCGTCAGCAATACGCCATGTCAAAAGGCTCGCACGAATCCTTGAAACCGTTGGCACCACAGGTGTGGATGTCCTACGGATCGTGATCCCCATTATTCGGATGATCCTTACGGCAGCAAAAAAGATCAGGGGAAACTAACAACAACAGTGACGAAAAGGGCTGGAGCCTCGGGGTTCCAGCTCTTCGTCGTTTTAGAAAGGAAACACCATGGAGAGCATCACGCTCTATTACCGCGATGGACGCTCGGACAAAGTCTACCAAGCCTCCATCGAACCCAAGGGGTCGGGATTTGTTGTGAACTTCGCCTACGGGCGCAGGGGATCGACGATGAATACCGGCACCAAAACCCAATCACCTGTCAGTTTCGATGAAGCCAAAAAAATTCACTCGAAGTTGATCCAGGAAAAACTCGCGAAAGGCTACACACAGGGAGAGTGCGGAACTCCCTATTCTAATCCTGAAAGCAGCAATGCCACTGGGATCGCTCCACAACTCCTCAACCCCGTGGATGAGGCGTCATTAGAAACCCTGCTCGACAGTCCGGACTACTACCTCCAGCAAAAGCACGACGGCCGGAGGCTGCTTGTGCAAAAGTCAGAGGAAGGAATTCGGGGCATCAACCGCCGTGGTTTGGAATGCGGTATTCCAGAGACCATTCGAGTGGGAGCTAAAAAAATCGAGGGATACTGGCTTATCGATGGAGAGGCTGTTGGAGAGACCCTGCATGCCTTTGATCTCCTCGAATTGGAAGGAGTTGATCTTCGGGGGGCAAACTACTTCAAACGACTCGCTGTTTTGATGAATCTCCTGATGGGAGCGCAGCAAAACACGATTCGTTGGACAGCCCCGTGGATCGATCCCTTCCAGAAAAGAAGGCGCTTTCAGGAACTCCAGATTGAGTTGGCTGAGGGCGTCGTGTTCAAACACAAGGACTCACCATACACGGCAGGTCGTCCTGCCTCGGGTGGAGCCCAGCTCAAATACAAGTTCGTTGAAACTGCCTCGGTGCTTGTAACCGCAATTAACGGGCAAAGGAGCATTGGGGTTGGTTTCATGGACAGGCCGGGAACGGCAGGAAATGTAGCCATCCCAGCCAATCACAAGATTCCCGAAATCGGCTCGGTGGTGGAGGTTCGCTACCTCTACGCCATGCCGGAGAGTCTTGCCCTCTACCAACCCTTGTATCTCGGAGAGCGCGACGACATCGCCCCATCCGAGTGCGTAACTAGCCAACTCAAGTTCCGCAGGAGTCCTCAAGAGGCTGCTGCGTGAGATTCACAAAAAACCTGCTGAAAGGCCGTGGGGAGCGATTCTCACGGCCTTCGTCGCATCAAGAAAGAACAGACCAATGACTAAAATTATCAACATTAACGCTGGAGAATTAAAATCCACCCTCGCGGGATTCTCCAAAATCATCAACACACGCCACTCTCTGGAAGCCCTCTGCTCCCTTAGAATCCGTGGCGACGAGAAGGGGCTTTTCCTTGAGGCAACGGACTCTGAATCCCACCTCAAAGCCAGAATTGGGAGTGGTGAGGAGAACATCGACGCCTTCCTTGTTCCCTTTGCCAAGTTGAAGGAATTCGTCAGACGCCTTCCCGCCCATGCGCTTGTTCGCATTGGCCGGGAGTGCGTCCAGTCTGATCTGGGCACAGGAACGCTTGAGGAGCGTTTTGAGGTGATTGATCCCACCACATTTCCAGAGGAACCAAGCATCAAGGCCCCACTGAATCTCATGCCAGCCGAGTTTGTTGGAGAGTTCCGGCAGGCATTGGGATGCTCCTCGGACGATCAGGCTAGACCAATTCTCAATGGAGTGCTTCTGGACTTGGATCAGGGGATGCACCGTCTTGTCTCGACTGATGGTCGCCATCTTTATCGATCCGGGTCGTTGAATCTCCCGGTAGCAGAATCCTTCGTGATCCCTGCTCTCCCCATTCTTGCTTGGAAGGGATTGGGAGACGATTGGGCGATTGCGGTGGAAAAGATGGATCGCCTCTCTTTCCGCATCCGGTCTGGAATTTGGGAAATCACCTCCAAGGCATTGGAAGGAAATTATCCGAATTGGAGGGCGGTCCTACCTGCCTCCAACCGGACGCTTCTCACTCTGCCTGAGAGCCACAGCTTCAAGGAGGCGCTGGGTCGCTTTCCCAAGGATCGGCAAAATTCCATCCGCCTCGTGATCGAGAAGGAGGCGGTCTCCGTTGTGGACGGCAGTTCCTCTACCTCCCTCACCGGTGTGATCACTGGTGGTCCGGACGCTGCTACCTGCCTGAACCGTGACTATCTCGCGAAGGCATTCGACTACGGATTCACAACCATCGGAATCAATGATCCCGAGTCGGCAATCCTTTTCAGCAACGAAAGGGCGCTGATGGTCGTGATGCCGATGAGAAACGAAAAGTTCTCCCCAGAGACAACGCAGAAAACAACCAACAATACCATGACAGCAACAACAACCAACGAGGCAGCAGCCCCACACATCAACGGGAGCCGAGAGGTTCCAGTCAACGGAAGCAACCGCAACATCGGAGCTGTTTCCACCACCACCAGCAAGCCAGCCATCGAAGCCGCCATCGACAACCTCGATAGCTTCAAGAGCAACTTGCGTGAGGCGCTCGGTAGCATTTCCGAGATCACTGCCCTGCTTCGTCAGGCAATTCGTGATCAACGAGCCAACGAGCGTGAAATCCAAGCCGTGCGCCAGACCCTCCGCTCCCTTCAAGGAGTGAGAATCTAAGCAGCACAGAACAACACCATCAACAGGCGAGAGAGCCGGTGATCCCATGTGGACACCGGCTCTCGCCATTTCCAGACCAAACAAAAATGAACCTTATCGAACCACCAAGACATCAAGCCCCCACTCGCGGAATGCTTCTCCATTGCGGAGCAGAAACCGTCACACGGGAGGAATTGTTCCATGTGCCCACACCACTCGGAACCAGCACATGGTATCCGCTCGCCCACCAGACCATCCTCGGAGAAGTCGAAACCCAACTCCTCTCTTCGGGGTTTGAAATCACCGCTGAAACCCATGCCTTGAGCCACGCTGGAGCACGTTACTTCGGCGTTCTCTCGGTTACTCTCCCGATGAAGTGGGAAAAGGACTACTCATGGGTAGTGGGCATCCGGAACAGCCACGACCAGACTTATCCAGCTGGATTGGTTGCAGGAACCCGAGTGTTTGTTTGCGACAACCTCGCCTTCTCGGGCGAAGTCAGAATCAGTCGCAAGCACACACGCTATGCCATGCGAGACCTACGCCACCTCACGGCAAGGGCTGTTGGACAACTCGGGGATCGTTTCCACCACCTCGATCAGCGAGTCCAAGCCTACAAATGCCACGAGATGGACGACTTCAAAGCCCATGACCTCGTGATCCGGGCGGTGGATTGCCAAGCGATCACGACCTCGCAAATCCCCGATGTGCTCGATCAGTGGAGGCATCCGGCGCACTCTGCATTCCGGGATAGAACAGCATGGAGCCTGTTCAATGCGTTCACGGAGGTCCACAAGTCCGTGAACCCACACACAGCAATGAGGCGAGGAGAAGCGTTGCATGGCTTGTTCGATGCAACTGCTGGCTTAGTCCTTGCCTCCTGATGTGTGAATACCAGCGCCGACTGCCAAGGTGCTGAAGAAAAAAACCGTCATGCTCTCGATGGCGGTTTTTTTTAGCTAACAGGCCTTTTAGGTAATCCCCAATCCTTCTTTGACATTCGTTGCATGTGATATTATTAATCTTTGCATATGAGACTTTCATCTTCTGCCCAAAAACCAAAACGCGCAGCTACGCGTGCTGTTTCGCCCGGCAAAAAACGGAGCGCTGCCAAAGCTGGTCGAACTTGCGGGGGAGTGGTCATGTTTTGCGTTCAGGGTTCGAATGGATCAACTGAGTCGAAAATCTACGCGCCATCAAAGCTGATTCAGATGCTGCAGGCAGGACTGCCATTCGGTGAACTCGAAGATCTGCAAACCAGTCTTGCCATTCCCTCCGAAAGGTTGGCTCCGATGCTCGGCATTTCCAAAGCCACACTCCATCGCCGCAAGGGTAGCGCTGGGAAACTTTCACCCTCGGTTTCGGACAGGGTGCTACGATACGCGCGCCTGCTGGGACAGGCTTTGAAAGTTTTTAACGGACCCGATGCTGCCAAGCTTTGGCTGAATGCTCCACAGGTTGGTCTCGGTGGATCGGTGCCATTAGACTATGCTAAAACGGAAATTGGAGCGCGGGAGGTGGAGAACCTTCTCGGCCGAATCGAATACGGGGTTTACTCGTGATGGCAAGGGCTTGGCGGATTGTTAAAAAAATCCATGCCCCCAGCGCCTTTGATGGAGAGGGAGCGTGGCGCTTTGGGGGAAGATGGAATTCTCCAGGCACGCGTGTCGTGTATTGCAGTGCCAATCTATCCCTAGCGGCTCTGGAGAACCTTGTTCATCTCAATCCTCCTGTGGCGTTCAAGTCGGTGGCGATTGAATTGGGGTTCGACGACAGGCTTATCGAAAAGATTGGTGTGAAAAGTTTGCCTCCGGATTGGACTGAGGAACCACCTGCTGGCTCGACTATGCGATTAGGCGATCGGTGGGTCAGAGACGGACGATCCGCAGTGCTGGAACTTCCCAGCGCCATCATTCCCAGTGAATCAAACTATCTCCTCAACCCAGCGCACCGGGATTTTCAAAAAATCATTATCCGCAAGCCAGTGGCATTCTCTTTCGATCCCCGGTTGCTCTGATAAACAGTTGCTCACTTGGACCTGGAAACTTTCCACCAGCACCGACTGCCAAGGTGCTGAAGAAAAAAACGTCATGCTCTCGATGACGGTTTTTTTAGCTATCAGTCGTGGGTTTTCGTAATCGAGGAAAAGAGGGAATGCCTGCCGACAGCTTCCACGGCGTAAAGCGGAAGGGACAGAAGTTCGAAATGGACCTCCGCCGTTGTTGATGCCTCGCGAGTCTTGAAGGCGACTTGAAAACGGCTGGGCTTGTTCAGGTCGAATCGCAGAGCCATAGCGCATTTTTTTTCATGGCAGAATTGATGGATCGACTTAAGCGAGCCAGCAGCTCCCGCTTTCACCTCGATTGGCAGGATTTTTCCATCCTCTGCGACCACATAGTCCACTTCCGCGTTTTCGGATTTTCCCTCGCGAAGCCAGTAGTGGAGCGATGGCTTGCCCGGATCGAGAAATGCCAAATGCTGCCCGATGAATTGTTCCGCCAAGGCTCCCTCGTTCACGAGAGTTTGCGATGTGGCTTGAGAGAGGCTTTCCCATCGCCCTCCGCACAGAAAATTCACGATGCCCACATCCATGGAAATGAGTTTGAAGGCCCTTTGGTTCTCACCCGCAGCAAGTGGCAAGCCCGAGCAATGGGATGCCGACACCCGGTGACAAACCTGTGCACGAATCAAAAGATCCACGCAACCTTTCGTGTCGCGCGCCAGATCCTCGCGGGACAGGTTCACATATTTGATCTTGCGGCCAATGTTCACCGGAATCCGTTGGAAGACGCCGTGCAATCTCGCCAAGTCCTCCCTGCGCGCATACTTGGCGAAGTCATCCTGATAAGTCTCTACGATCGAGCGCTGGACCTCCCGCACCCCGGTCAGTGAACCGTTTTCCAGAAATTCACAAACTGCTTCGGGCATCCCTCCTACAAAGAGAAATTCCCTGAGACGCTCCACAAGTCTCGCGTGAGCAGTATCGGGAATCTCCTCGAATCTCCCCGCAGCCTCCAAATAGGAAACCAGCCCCGTATCCACCGCAGCAAGAAACTCCGAAAATCCCAGAGGTCCGAGGTGGAGATATTCGACTCTCCCGACCGGCATCGAGAATTCATGATCCGCCAAGGTGAACTCCAAAAGCGAGCCCGCCGCCACCACCGGTAACTCTGGCATCTCCTCATAAAAATAACGCAGGGCCGCCAATGCATGGGGCGTGGCTTGGATTTCATCCAGAAACAGAAGCAAATTCGCCGCCTCGATCCGTCGACCCAGTAACCCCTCGATCTCCCGACAGATTCGCACCACATCAAGGCTTCGGAAAACCGTGTCCAAAACGGGGTGTCTTTCCAAATTTATTTCCAAAAGCTCGAGTCCAGCCGACTTGGCGAATTCACGAACCAAGGTGGACTTGCCCACCTGCCTGGCTCCACGTAAAATCAAAGGCTTGCGGCGTGATTTTTTTAGCCAATCATTCAAATAAAGGGCGGCATTACGATTAATCATATACAAAAGACGGGTGTGTTTATTAACCAGACGCTCTTTTATCGACAAGTTATTTTTCGCTATCCAGCAAACTGGAGACACTTGACACGGAAGGCAGATCTCCAAGTAAAAAACCCCCTGCTCCCGAGGGCGTTTTTTTTAGCTGCTGGAGTAGTGTTCTTTCCAAAACCGATGCAAGGGCCATTCGTTGTTTGAAAAATATATTTCAGAATTCCCTCATGATAGAATTTTGAATCAAAACCTAAACATGCATTGACAGATTGTTTAGAAAATGCATTATTATTTGCTCATGAAGAGAACTGAAAGGCATTCTCTAATCAAAAACCTCTACGCGGCCATACCCCACGGGGCTCCTTTCGATTTGGAGGCGCTGGCTGCTCAGAAGATTTCCGCCAAGCAGGCCGCCCAATATGTGAAAAGTGGTTGGCTCATCAGGTTGGGGCAGGGAGTCTATGCCTATCCCTCTGACTCGCTGGACGCACCGAACTGCATTCGCCTCCTCCAAACAAAATCCCACGGCCTGCATGTGGGCGGCAAAAGCGCGCTCGATTTGCATGGGGTTCGTCACAACCTCGCATTCCGTCAAAACTGGATTCTCTGGGGTGAGAGCCGATTCCTCCTGCCTGAGTGGTTCACATCTCGTTTCCGCGCTCGTTTTGTTCACACCCAGCTTTTTGATTGGAAGCCTTCCTCGTTGAATGACGAGACCATTTCGACTCCAGCTGGAGCTTTGGAAAACCTCAAGGTCTCCGTGCCGGAACGCGCCGTCCTTGAGCTTCTGTCTCAGGTCGGCATTCATCAGGATTTGGAAGAAGCCCGCAATTTGTTCGATGGTCTGCGCAACCTCCGCGCTGAACTTTTAGGGCGGCTCTTGGCCTGCTGCACCAGTGTGAAGGCGGTTCGGCTTTTTCTCACATGGGCACGAGAAACCGCCATTGTGGATGTCGATCAACTTCTCAAGGACCACAAGATAAAGACCGGCAGCAAAAGCCGCTGGATCACCCGACTGAAGGACGGAACCCTGTTGACTCTCAAAAATGGATAAAGCTTACATCGAGGCCGTGAAGTTGATGCTCCGCATTGCTCCGGATGTTTTCGAAGAAACCCCCTTCGCGCTCAAAGGAGGCACGGCCATCAACCTCTTCGTCCGTGAAATGCCGCGCCTATCGGTTGATCTCGATCTCGTCTATGTGAACCGCGCTACTGCTAGGCAAACGGCCTTGGAGGAAATCACGGCAAGTCTCCAAATCATTGCCCATCGTCTTGAAAAAGCCGGACTCTCCACGCGCAAAGTGGGCAACAAGGAAATGGGCGATACCAAACTGCTGATCGATGAAGGTTCCACGATGGTGAAAATCGAGGTCAACACTGTGCTTCGAGGCACCGTTCACCCGGTCGAAAACCGTCCACTCGTGCACACAGCTGCCAAGCACTTCATGGCGGAGTTGGCCGTTCCCGTTCTTTCCGAAGCGGAATTATACGGTGGCAAGCTCGTGGCGGCTCTGGATCGCCAGCACCCGAGGGATCTTTTCGATGTCCATTGCTTGTTCGAGGCCGAGGGACTCACGGACGCCATGATCGAATGCTTCGTCATTTATCTGTCCGGACATGATAAACCGCCCTACGAGGTTCTTGACGCGCGCGACAAGGACATCTCAGCGACCTACGAGGAACAGTTCGCCGGGATGGCAGCGGTTCACGTGCCCTTGGAGCAATTGACAGAAACCCGTTCTCGCCTTCGATCCGAATTGATGAAGCGGCTCACCAGCGACCATAAAAGCTTTCTTTTGAGCCTGCTTCGCGCCGAGCCCAATTGGGGTCTGCTTCGATGTCTTCATGCTTCAGAATTGCCAGGCATCCAATGGAAGTTGATAAACCTCCGAAAATTTCAAGAGCGCCAACCCAAAGCCTTCGCTGAACAAATCCGCAGGATGGAAAAGATGTTCGAATAGAACCCCAGTTATCGGAACTCGCCAGACCTTTTGGGTAGTAGCCGGGGCAGAAGTCGAGGGCGATAGAGTCATGCGAATTTTTTAAGGAAAATTTCTCCTCCCCCAGCAGATGTCCGACCGAGGTTGTTAGGCTCCCGGCGAAATGATCACCAAAATCCTACACATCATCGAGACTACACTCACTCGCATCCGCCCACAGACCCGCTCCCAAAGTGCCTCCTGCTGGCAAACTGAATTCCCATTTTAACAATTCCATGAACAGATTTTTCAAACACGCCCTACCACTCCTCCTTTTTGTCCCAGTTACCCATACCCTTTCTGCGAAGGATTCACTGCCATTGATGCAAATCACCCAGCAGGCTTTGGCGGGAGATGCCAGAGCTCAATGCAACATGGGCGTCTCCTACATGGAGATTGCACGCTCTCCGAAGGATTGCTCCGAGGCTGTGAAATTGTTTCGCAAGTCCGCAGAACAGGGAAATGCGCAGGCCCAAAGCAACCTCGGCGTTGCCTACCACCTTGGGCATGGCGTCAAAAAGAATCCGGGCGAAGCGCTAAAATGGTTTCGGATGGCTGCTGAGCAAGGACATCGAGTCGCTCAGTTTTTTTACGGGATCATGTTTCTGAATGGCGAAGGTGTTCCACAGAACAAGGCCGAAGCCGTCAAGTGGATTCGCAAATCCGCAGAGCAAGGAAACCACAGCGCCCAACTTTACATAGGCAAACTCTATCAAGATGGTCTTGGAGTTCCTAAAAATCAGCAAGAGGCCGTGAAATGGTATCGCAAAGCGGCCGATCAAGGTAACCCTGAAGCGCAGAACGAACTTGGACTTTGTTATGGCGAGGGGCTTGGGGTCCTTCGCAGCGCATCCAGAGCTGTGAAATGGTATCGATTGGCTGCAGATCAGGGCGAAATGAACGGGCAATTCAACTTGGGCAGATGTTACGCCGCAGGCTACGGAGTCAAAAAGAATATGGTGGAAGCCTATGCCTTGTGGAAGCTCGTGGAGCCCCAAAATCCAAAGGTTACAAAGGTCCTAGCGAATTTCGCAAAAGAGATGACCCCAGAGCAAATCGTGGAGGGCCAGAAGCGTGCAGATCAACTTCACCAGGCGGCTCAAACTAAAAATGATCGATAGCGCGCACCGTAAAGTATCAATTATGTCTTCTCTGACTTTGTGCGCAAAGGCAGAGGGAAATTCTTTGGGGTTTCAGATTGCCCATAGCATCGGAAACGCTAAACTTGCCCATATGTCCGCCACTTCCCTCTGCTCCATTTTTTCCAATTCTGCTGGGCTTCTACTACCGCAAATCCATTAATAATCTCGGCAGAAAGAAATGCTGAATGATTCACGAGCCAACACTATTTTCATATGAGCGAACCAGAACCGGACAAACAGAAACAACCAATTATTAGCGAAATCAACCCTGAGGTTTACAAAAAGCTCTGCAAAGTCGTTGAAGCAGGAACTTTTCAAAGCGTCAGATTCAGCCCATGGCATAAGGGATGTGACACGGAATTGGATGCGACATGTGAGTGGGATGACTTACAAGACGAAATGGAATCTTGGTATTACGATAACCAGGAAGATTTCGGGATACATACCCGCGCCACAGTATATCCCTACTATTATGACAAAGAATTGATCTTTAAGGTATCTGCCCACTGGGATCGCGGCATGGATCAAGTGTCTGAGCTTGGCGAAGGCTGGGATGATGTAGCTTTTCAGGATTTCGTTTACGATCTTCTACCCTCGAAGATGAAGAAGCAGACAAGCTCTGAAGATCTTTGGATTTCGGTGGATGTAGATTACGAGAGTCCAGATCAACTCTCCATTAGCGCGTTTTCTATCTCCGAGTCGGGAGATGAAGAGAAGGGCTTAGCAGCCACAATAACCCCTAAAAATGAAAAGTTAATCGCCGAATATATTCTCAATTGGTGTCAGGAAAACCACGGCCCAGAGGACAACTTTAGCGTCACCATTGAAAATAACGAGGTCGGTCGGGTCGAGTCTTCATGCCCCAGAGAAGAGTTTTTAGTTGTTCCCAAAAAAACTGAGTCAACAAAGCCGTGATCACCATCGAGCCGACAGGCGTAGATTTTTTCGCATCCTCAAGCCATGTTCGTGATATTAGGCGGGCGTTCCCGATGATTTTCCACCCGCTATTCCAACGATCGATTTTGGAGATTAGCAAAATCGTTGAAGAATCTACCGAGAAGGGATTCATCGTGAATCTGCGGCCTTTTGGTGAGTTTAGAGCGTTTGGGTTGGTTGAAACCATGCTCTTAGTTTTTACTGAGTTTCAGCGACAAGGTATCGGCAGGGCGGCAATTTCACTCTTAAATGCCGATGAAAAGCCAAGATTCTTTGTTTCTGCTATCTCGAACTCGGTTAGCACCGCTTTTTTTAAGATGCAATCCGGTCTGACTCTCGCCCATGAGAATCCGCGTTATATGGTCTACCAAAAAAATTGGAACGCGTGCTTGAGCATGTTTTGAATTGCCTCTCATGACTACACAGACCACTCGGCGCTACGCTTTCTCGTTTATTACCGGCGCGCTTTTTGTTCCAGAGACCGTTGCTGTTTCGGAGTTGCTTGCGGCAGGGAAAGATTGGCCAGTCATTCGGTCTGCCGTTTTGGATGATAATCTGCTCCGTATTAAAACCTCGGGGAGCAGGCTTCGGATTCTTCGGGAAATCCGATATCGCCTTCAGGAGTTTGACAATGCTGAACTCGATTTCTTCTGTGCGGCAGGGTCTAGGGATCAACGACTGATGCTTCTTTTATCCATCTGCCGTCGATTTGCATTTATTCGCGAGTTTGTTGAGGAGGTGGTGCGGGCAAAAGCATTGGCATTGGAAACTCATTTGACGCCGGGTGACTTCGTCCGTTTTTTTGATCTCAAGGGTGCGGAGGCTCCGGAAGTGGATGCCCTCACTGAAAAAAGCCGCGACAAAGTGCGTCAGGTCCTGATCCGGATGCTGGCAGAAGGAGGGTTGTTGAATTCAACCGGCGAGATGGGAATCCAGCGTCCCAGTCCCAGCTCTGGATTGATTGCACTCGTCTCCAAAAAGATCCCCGCAGACCTAAAAGTTTTTCTGCTTTCTGATGCGGAAATCCGACATAATCGCTTCTGATATGGCTTCACGCATCGACGAAAACCTCGATCAAAAATTTGATCATCTCTTCCGGGTGATCGGTGGGAAAAACTTCTTAGAGAGCCGTGCCATTGGCAACGAACAACCTTTTTATATCTCCGCATACCATCCCTCGTTGCAAAGTAGGGTTGATGTCCTTTTGCCATCATTAATCAAACGGCTCTCATCGAGTGGAGTGGCTGTCCTGCACCTGAATTTTTATGACTTGGTTATTGAGTTGCTCACAGAGCGTGGAGTGCTCGACCGGTTGATCGAGAAAGAACCTGCTTTGGACCGCGACACATTCCTTTCCACCTTGCGGAATGTCTCAGACCCCAAGGATCATCTTGTTCCGCTCATTGCCAAAAAACTTGAGGAGAATCGCCCTGCTGTTGTCATGCTCGACGGCGTTGGCCTCGTGTTCCCCTACATCCGCTCTCACAATGTTCTGGAAAAGCTTCAAGGCGTCACCGGCAAGACGCCCTCTGTGCTTTTCTTTCCCGGCGACTACTCATTTGTCGAGCAGCGCGGGTCTTATCTCAAACTTTTCGGAGCCATGCCCGACGATCGCTACTATCGCGCCTTCAATATCGCAGACATCCAACCATGAAGCCCACAATCATCCGTTCACTTTTCGAGAAGTCCATCGACCGCCACATTCAGGGTGTCATCAAGGCAGATGACGATAGCGATTTGCTCAATGAAGTTTCCGAGTATGTGGTGACTACAGAGGTCTCCAAGCGCCTGGATGACTTGCTTGAATCCTATCTTCAGGAAAAGACGGCAAACGGTGTTTGGATCAGTGGCTTTTTCGGCTCAGGCAAGTCTCACCTGTTGAAAATGCTCTCGCTGCTGCTTCCCGATCGGCAACTCGACGGCACCAAGGTTTCGGATCTCTTTCTTGATAAGCTCAAGGAGGAGCCCATGCTCGCGGCCGACTTGAAGAAGGCCCTAAAAATTCCTTCGCAGTCGAAGCTGTTCAATATCGACCAGAAGGCCGATGTGATCGCCAAGAACCAGATCGACGCCCTCCTTTCAGTCTTTGTGAAAGCCTTCAACGAGGTCCGTGGCTACTACGCCAAGCAGGGCTACATTGCGGAGATCGAAGCCGAGTTGGATTCCCGAGGGCTCTTGCAGGTATTCAAGGATGCCTTTGCAAAGGAGTCCAAGGGAGTTCCATGGGAAATCGGAAGGGATACCGTCCACGCTTTGGACAATGAAATCTTTGCACGGGCATTTTCGGCGACTGGCGGGTCCTCCTATGAGGAGGCACTGAAGGTCCTCGACCGTAAGCAAGCGGGCTACAAGATTTCCATCGAATCCTTCGCCGAGGAGATCAATAAATGGATCGCCAAGCAGCAGCCAAATTTCCGCCTGAACTTCTTCGTGGACGAAGTCGGCCAATTCATCGGGACCGACTCAAAGTTGATGCTCAATCTCCAAACCATCGTCGAGACCCTTGCGACCAAGTGCCAAGGCCGTGCATGGGTCTTTGTCACCTCTCAAGGCGACTTAAGCGCGGTGCTCGGTGAGTTAGGAACAAACCAGGGCACTGATCTCACAAAAATCCAAGGCCGTTTTATCCAACCCCTCAACCTCACCAGCCAGGATGTTGCTGAGGTTATTTGCCGACGCCTGCTTGCGAAGAAGGATACGGAGGACCTTTTCGCCCTTTATGATTCGGAAAAAGAAAACCTCCGAACTCTCTTCAAATTTGGCGACAAGTCCCGCGACTACCCGGGCTTCAAAAGCGAGCAGGACTTTGCTGACTTCTACCCGTTCCAACCCTACCAGTTTGAGCTTCTGCAGGCATCGTTGATCGAGCTGTCGCGCCACAATTTCTTCACAGGAAAATTCAAGTCCATCGGTGAGCGCTCGATGCTCGGCATCCTACAAGATGTGGTCAAAAGCCTGGGAGACGAACAAGTAGGGCGCCTTGCCACATTTGATGCCATGTTCGACGGCATCCGCAGTTCGCTCCAGGCGAATTTGCAAACTTCCGTCCTCACGGCCGAACGGCTTTTGGGAGAGTCCTCGATGGAGTCTCGCGTCATCAAAGTTCTCTTCCTGCTGAAGTTCGTTAAAGAGTTCAAATCCACCCCAAGAAACATCGCCATCTTGCTTATCGACCGGTGCGATATCGACATCACCGCCCATGAGAAAGCCGTCCGCACCGCCCTCAACAAGCTGGAGCACGACACCTACATCCAGCGCAGCGGAGACATTTTCGAGTTCCTTACCGATGACGAAAAAGATGTGGAGTCCGAGATCAAGGGCACTGAGATCGACGATACCGATGTGCGCGAACTCCTCGGCGAAATCATTTTTGACGACATTATTCGAGAAGCCAAATTCCGCTTCGAGGACAACAAGCAGGACTACCAATTCACCCGCCGCCTCGATGGACAAATTTTCCGCAAGCGAGAATTCGATATGGGCATCCACATAGCCACTCCTCTCCACGAAAATGCAGACCGGCCTGCGGATATGGTCGCTCAGTCGCTTGGCAAGGCGGAGCTTCTTCTCATCCTTCCTCCCGATGCCCGCTTGCTGGACGACCTCAAGCTCCATCGCAAGACAGAGAAATACTGCCAGCAGAACCTCTCCTCAAACCTACCTCCGGCCCGCTATGCGATTCTGAATGCCAAGCGCGTCGCCAACTCCGAGCGGCGCACCTCGCTTCACGACCGCCTGAAAGACGCTCTGATCGCGGGCAAGCTCTACCTTAATGGGAATGAGCTAGCCCACACCTCCACTGACCCGCAGACGCGTATGGCTAAAGCCTTTCAAGACCTCGTGCGCTACGCGTTCCCCTCGCTGCGTATGCTCAAGAAGGCGTTTGTGGAATCCGATCTCAAAGACATCCTCACCACCCCGGCGGACGATTTTTTCAAACACGACGACGGCACGCTCGGAGAGGCTGAGAAGGAAATCCTCCTGAAGCTCCAAGCGGCTCGCAGCGCGGGGACCCGTGTGCATGTTGCCGATTTGCTTGGCACATTTGAGAAACGCCCCTGCGGTTGGCCTCAAATCGCTACCCAGTGTCTCATTGCGAGGCTTTACATGCGCGGGAAGGTCGAGCTCCGCAGTGGTGCGAATCTTCTTTCCGGCAAGGAAGCGATGGATGCGCTCTCGAACAACCGCCTCTTCTCCGGAACCGTCGTCACCCTGCAGGAGCAGTTCGACTCGGCCACCGTCTCCAAGCTCAAGAAATTCCACCAAGAGTTCTTTAACTCGCCGAATCCCGCCAACGAGGCCAAGGAAGTGGCCATTGCTTTTCAGGACTCCTTGCGCACCGAGTCAGCGGAACTCGAAAAACTGGCGTCCCATGCATCCGCCTATCCTTTCCTTGCGGACCTTGCTCCCGTGGCAAAGGACCTTTCCGGCATCGCCCACCGCGAGTGGTCGCATTGCCTGAAGGAAGTTGCCTCTTTTTCAGACCGTCTGCTGGATCTCAAGGAAGCAACCATCGATCCGCTCAAGGCGTTTTACAACGGATCCAAACGCACCATCTTCGACGAGATCTCCGGGTTCCTACGCGATGAAGCCCCAAACTTTGTGGATCTCCCAGAGGATGACATCGCTCCCTTGAGGGCCGCTGTGGAATCCCGCACTGCTTACAAGGGAAACACCCTACAGCAGGCCAATGCCAAGCTCTCCTCCGTGCGCGAGGCCGTGTCCAAGCTGGTCACTGAGGCCCGCGAGGAGGCGGCAGGCCGTCTGGCAAAGGCCCGGGAGAGCTTTGTTTCATCACCCGAATTTACTGCGCTGGATTCCGATAAACGCGCCGACTTGCTGGAGCCCTTCGATGCCGCTACCACCCGACTGAAAACCGAGCGCCTTGCCCCTGTTGTTCGCGAGGCAGCAGAGCGTGCGGCCACTGAGCTTCTCCCCAGCCAGCTCCAGAAAGCCTCCAGCTTGATCCCGCGCGAGGGCGGTGACGATGAGGACCCAGCCCCCGAGTATGTGACCGTGCGGAAGATTCATGTCCCGTTTAAAAAAACCGTTTTGGAAAACGAGGAGGATCTTGCCGCCTACCTCGATGCCATTCGCGAGACCTACTCCGCCACGCTCCGGAACAATAAACGCATCACTCTCTGATCCTCCACGCCATGGACCAATCCGCCCTGAAAAAATTTGCTCAATCCGCCCGCGAGAGACTTCACGAACTCGTCGAGAACCGTCTCGTCTTCTGGCTTGGCACGGGTTCATCCAAGCCGGACTCCGCTGCGCATCGGCAGTTTGCTCCACAGATTCGCAAGCTGGAGGAGATGCTAAAAAAGGAAGGTCGCGCCTCCCTTATCGAGCGGGTCTCCTACACCTGGTTCAATCGTCTCTCCGCCATACGCTTCATGGATGCGAATGGCTACCACACCTTCAGCGCCCGTGTGGTTTCGCCCGCCTCTCCCCATGAGGTCATGCCCGAGATTCTCCAGCAAGCCCGGGGCGGCACGCTGGATTCTACTTTCCGGCAAGAAATGGCGAATGCCGAAGCGTTCGAGGATATCCTCTCCGGGCGCATTCCCAGTCCGGATCCCCAAGCCGAGGCTTACCGACTACTGCTTGTGGCCGCGTGCAACCACTACCACGCCTATATGCCATTTCTCTTTGAAGAAATCGGCGACGCCACCGAACTCCTCCTGCCCGAGGATGTCCTCACCGAGCACTCCATCGTCCACGCTTTCCGCATCGGCTTGGCCGACGAGGATTGCCGCGATGTCGAGGTCATCGGCTGGCTCTACCAATTCTACATCTCGGATAAAAAAGACGCTGTCATGGCCCGCAAGGCGTCTGTGCCCACCGAGGATATTCCGGCTGTGACCCAGCTTTTCACGCCGCACTGGATAGTGCGCTATCTGGTGGAGAATTCCCTGGGCCGACTTTGGCTCTTGAATCGCCCACAGTCCAAACTGCGGGCGCAGATGCCCTACTACATCGAGGGCGAGGCAGAGACGGATTTTCTAAAAATCACGAAGCCCGAGGACATCAAGCTCATCGATCCAGCGGCTGGCTCCGCCCACATGCTCACATACTCCTTCGACCTTCTCTATGCGATGTATGAGGAGGAGGGTTACGATGCCCCGGAGATTCCTGGGCTTATCCTCAAACACAACCTCCACGGTGTGGACATCTGCGACCGCGCGGCTGCCTTGGCTGCTTTTGCCCTCTGCATGAAGGCGCGCGCGAAGGATGTCCGGTTCTTCCGCCGCATGGTTCAGCCGAATATCGTCGAACTGCGCGATATTTTTATTTCTCCTGAAGAAATGCAGGCGTGGTTTTCCGCCACCAGTGTAAATTTCAACCAAAGCGAGTTAGATCAAATCCATCAATTCAGCGAAAATATTTCCAACTTCGGTTCGCTGATTAAGCCAGTGCTCAGCCGAAGTGCGATTACGGACCTTTTAGTTAAGGTAGGAGACGTCAATCCCTACGGCGACGGACTAGTTGAGGCAACCCGTAAAAAAATTCGCGCAGTTCTTAGACAAGCCGAGGCACTCACCCAGCGGTATCATGTCGTCGTGGCCAATCCGCCATATATGGGAAGCAAGGGAATGAATCCAATTCTCAAGCAGTTTCTTAAAGATCAATTTGCCGATTACAAATCTGACTTATTCGCGGCATTTATCGTGCGCTCACTCTCATTGTCTCTGGCCGATGGCTATCTTGGATTCATGTCTCCCTTTACATGGATGTTCATTTCTTCTTACGAAAAACTTCGTGAACGTCTGATTTCAGATGCGACTATCACCACATTGGTTCAGTTGGAATATTCTGGGTTTGATGGAGCGACTGTCCCGATTTGCACATTCGCCCTTCAAAACAAGTATCGAAAAGAATATCGCGGAGGCTATGTCCGGCTCTCTGATTTCCGTGGGAGTGAAAACCAAGGCCCGAAAACCCTTGAGGCTGTTGCTAAACCGAACTGCGGGTGGTTCTATCGTGCCTCCGCAGATGACTTCAAGAAGATACCGGGAAGTCCAATTTCGTATTGGATTTCACCAAAAGCGATTCTTGCCTATGAGGGGGGCGACATCATCGGTAAAACCTGCTATGGGCAACCGGGATTACAAACAAGCAACAACGGAAGGTTTGTAAGACTTTGGCCAGAAGTCAGTCAGACAACCATCGAACTCAATTGCAAGTCTAGCGAGCACTCGCAGGAATTGGATGCACGTTGGTTTCCATACTTAAAAGGAGGTGGTTTTAGGAAGTGGTATGGCAATCACGAACACGTTGTTGACTGGCAAAATCAAGGCGCACGCATCAAGAGATATGTCACCGAAAAGTATCCTTATCTAAATGGCAACATCGACTACGTAATTAAAGACAGGGGATATTATTTCAGAAGTTGCATCAGTTACTCCTACATTACTTCCGCAGCGTTTAGCGCCAGATTTTCTGGTGCCGGATTTATATTTGATGTGGCTGGCTCGTCTATCATTCCCGAGACCGGGCAAGAGATGTTGTTTCTCGCATTTCTATGCTCGTGCCTAACGCCAATTTTTGCGAATGCACAAAATCCCACGTTGAATCTACAAATTGGAGATGTCCTTAATTTGCCGTTTTCGCCTGATATAATCCAATCGTGCGATTCGCTTGTAGCAAAGACTGCAGAAGGTCTAGTTTCCATCGCTCGCGCCGATTGGGACAACTTTGAAACCTCGTGGGACTTCCGCGACCAGCCGTTGCTGCGGCTGGGGCTTAAGGGCGCGACGCTGGAGGCGAGCTGGCTGAATTGGGAGGTTCAGAGCACCGCCGCCATCCGTCGGATGCAGGAGCTGGAGACGGAGAACAACCGGCTCTTCATAGGCGCCTACGGACTCGACGGCGAGTTGCAGCCCGAAGTGCCCGAGGAGCAAATCACGCTATTTTGTAACCCTGCGAGTCGATACAAAAAAAAGGGGAAAAAGAAGAATGCGATTGAAGATAACTCCGCCGATGATCTGGAAGGGGATATCGAAGGTGGAGAAGACTACACCCCAGAGGAACGCTCCAAACTTTTCAAAACAGACACAGTAAGGGAATTCTTATCCTATGCTATCGGCTGCATGTTTGGCCGCTACTCCCTCGATGCCTCTGGCCTCATCCTCGCCGATGCCGGAGCCACGGTGCAGGATTACATGGCCAAAGTGCCGAACCCCTCTTTTGCCCCCGATGCGGACGGCATTCTTCCTGTGCTCGATGGCGACTGGTTCAGCGACGACATCGTGGCGCGTTTTCGCGAATTCCTGCGTGTCACATTTGGCGACGCCAAGCTCGCCGAGAATCTGGCGTTTATCGAAACCGCCCTCGGCAAGGACCTGCGGAAGTATCTCGCGAAGGATTTCTACAAGGACCACCTCAAGACCTACAAGAAGCGCCCGATCTACTGGATGGTGAGCAGTCCGCAAGGAAGCTTCCAAGCGCTCATCTACCTGCACCGCTACAACCGCGACACGGTGAATCTGCTCCTGAACGACTATGTCCGCAGCTTCCTGCACAAGCTCGAAGAGCGCCATCGCCAGCTCACCGCCATCACGCTCGACGAGTCCGTGCGCCCTGCCGAGCGCACCCGCGCCGCCAAGGAACTCAGCAAGATCGAAAAAATGCTCAAGGAAATCCGAGCCTGGGAACGCGACATCGTCCTCCCCCTTGCCCAAAAACGCCTCGAAATCGACCTCGATGACGGCGTGAAGGTGAACTACCTCAAATTCAAAGACCTGCTGGAGACCATCCCCAGCTTGGAGAAGAAGGAGGAAGACTAGCCTCTCGCCCGTGATATGAGCCTACCAAAAATCCAAGCCACCCTTGAAAAACGCCTCGCTCAGAGTCGAATCGTTTTCTGGTATGATGCCGAAGCGGAGTGGTGGACGGAATTCGACGCCTTGAGCGTGGAGGGGGTCGAAAAAATCGCGGTGCGGAAAAATGAATTCGGTGTGAAGCACCGGATCGTTCGCCAGTCTCCCAACCAGCAATTTCTCCTCTACTTTCAGGGACAGCAGAGGCCCGAAGACCATGAAAACTGGCTTCTCGACCAGCTTCTCGCAAATGGTGAACCGTTTTCTCCAGACCGTGCTTCTCTAGCGCTCATCGATGCCGACTTGCCCCCAGAACTGAAGGCTCTCGTGGAAAGGCACATCGTCTTTTTCAACAGCAAGGAACGCGTGGCGGCACTAAAAAAATGGTTGAAGCCCGACGACACCGAGAGGGAAGTGCGGCTCAAAATGATCGCAGTGGCTTGCGGAGTTGAGCCTCGTTTTGACAGCGTTCTTCTTGCAATACTGGGGGAGTTTTCTGCAGGACAAAAAGAGCTTTTTGAAAACTTGGGTAATTTTGCACTGCATGGCGCGCTGTGGGACTCGATCCACAGGGAGTTCGATTATAGCAGGCCAGAGCCCACGCTCTTGGATTTCATTTTATCGGTCTTTCGAGCGGCATCCCATTTAGGCGATGCAGGCGGAGTCGATCCCAGGGCGTCCGTTGTTTTTCTCAATCGTTGGAAGGACAGCGCCGAACACGGAGAGTGCTATGCGATACTTTCCGAGCGTGCCGATGAACTACTCAACATCTCGGCTGCACTCAATGCTCTGGAGGACTCTTCTGACCTACTGGAAAACGATGTGTTTCGGCGCGTGGATCTGCGCGTAATCGCTGATCTGCGGGATGCGTTGGTCGCGGAGAGCATGCCCACTGACCGGGTCATTCAGCGTGCCAAAGCCCGCTCCTCGCTGCACTGGGCGCGTAGGGATGAGGGGATTCGGTGTCTCTATGAGGCGCTTGCTGTGGCAGCGGAATTTTTAGAAAAACTTCCCAAGCTGGATATCAGCATTGAGTCCTTTGATGCAGGGATTCGGAAATATGCCACCTCTTGGTTCGCGATCGACCGTCTCTACCGATCCTTCATTCATGCCTATTCCAAATCCGGCCAAACATCGCTTCTTGAGAAGTTAGTCGCGCGGATTGAAGGCCTGTATGTGAATGAGTTTTGTTCGCGCCTCGCGGCAAATTGGCAGGAATGGGTGGACCGATCGGAGTCTTGGACACCCTCGGATGTCTTATCCCAGCGTGCTTTCTACCAAACTTTCGTTCGCCCACAGGTCTCCGAAGGTCGAAAGGTTTTTGTAATCGTATCGGATGCCATGCGCTACGAGGCTGGCACCGAGCTTCTGGAAAAAATCCTAAAAGAGGATCGCTGGTCTGCGGAGATGGAGCCCATGCTTTCAGCAGTGCCGAGTTTCACCCAACTGGGTATGGCAGCCTTGCTCCCTCATCGCCACTTGGAATTCAGCGGCGATGCAAAAACAATTCTCGCAGATGGCAGCAGCACGGCAGGCACCGAGGCGCGCGCGAAGATTCTGTCTTCTCAAAGCGGTTGCCGAGCCACGGCTCTCACTGCGGAAGCTTTTTTAGCGATGAACTCGAAGACGGATGGGCGCAATCTGACCCGCGAGCACGATGTGGTCTTCATTTACCACGATGTCATCGACGCTGTCGGCGACAAGCGCGACACCGAACATAAGACATGCGAAGCCGTGGCGAAGGCGCTTGATGAGATCATTCGAATTCTCAAAAAAGGCGCGGCTGTGAATGCGAACCATTTTCTCGTCACAGCCGACCATGGGTTCCTCTACCAGCACGAGCCTGTTGCGGAGAGCGACTTTTTGGAAATCTCAGCACCCGAGGGAGCGCTTCGTTTCGACCGGCGCTTTATTGTAGCGCCCCAAATTCCATCACCCCCCCGACTCAAGGTTTTTTCCTCTGCCCAACTGGAATTGCAAGGTGAGGTCAGTGTTGGATTCCCAAAAGGCATTCAACGCCTCCGGCAGAAAGGCTCTGGGAGTCGATATGTGCATGGAGGCACTTCCCTACAGGAAGTGGTCGTGCCTGTTCTCAAAATTCGCAAAGACCGGGTGAGTGATACGGCACCAGTGGATGTTGATATCATCCGCAGCGGGCAGCAAATCACCACAGGGCAAGTCACCATCACCTTCCTTCAAACTGAGCCTGTTGGAGAGAAGTGCCTGCCACGGGACATCCGAGCAGGCTTTTACTCCAAAACAGGCGTGGCATTGAGCGAGTCTAAGAGTCTTCGATTCGACTCGATCCATGAAGATGCCCGGCAACGCGAACGGCGCGAGCAGTTCATCTTCGGGCGCGAGGCGGAACAATTCAACCAGCAGGAAATCCTTCTAAAACTTGAAGAACTCATTCCTGGAACTGCGCAGTTACGCATCTACAGGGAATTCCCATTCAAACTTCGCAGAGCTTTTGAAAGCGACTTCGACGACTTGTGACCTCTAAAAAATGACCCCACTCGATACCAAAATCCTCCAACATTTCGCTGGCTTGGTTGTCCGCAAGGATCTCACCAAAGCGGTGAAAGGCAACGCCATCGTCCCGAGCTATGTGCTTGAATACCTGCTCGGCCAGCATTGCGCCACCGATGATGAAGATTCCATCCAGAGTGGAATCGAAACGGTCAAAAGCATCCTTCAAAAGCATTTCGTCCACCGCAACGAAAGCGAGCTGATCAAATCCACTATCAAGGAGAAAGGTCGGCACAAGGTCATCGACAAGGTCACTGTCGAACTCAACGACTCCTCAGATTGCTACGACGCCAAGTTTTCCAACCTCGGCCTTAAGCGGGTAACTGTTGATTCAAGCTACATCAAAAAGCATCCCAAACTGCTCGTCGGTGGAGTGTGGTGCATCGCCGATCTTAGCTACCAACCGACCGAGGATCGCACGCAGGAGCCCTGGCACTTGGAGAGTCTTAAGCCGATCCAAGTCGCCAATGTGGATATCGATCAATTCCTCGCCGCCCGTGCGGAATTTACCACTGACGAGTGGATGGATGTGCTTTTGCAGACGATGGGCTTCAATCCAGAGCATTTTTCCCGACGAGGGAAATTGCTGCTTATTGCTCGTCTTATTGCTTTTTGCGAGCGCAACTACAACTTCATCGAACTGGGGCCGAAGGGAACCGGTAAGTCTCACATTTACTCGGAATTCTCCCCCCACGGAATTCTCATCTCGGGCGGCGAGGTGACTGTGTCCAAGCTCTTCGTAAACAATTCCAGCGGCAAAATTGGGCTCGTCGGCTACTGGGACAATGTCTGTTTCGACGAGTTCGCTGGTAAGGACAAAAAGGTTGAAAAGAACCTCGTCGACATCATGAAGAACTACATGGCGAACAAGAGCTTCTCTCGTGGAATCGAAGCCCTTGGCGCGGAAGCCTCCATGGTTTTCATGGGCAACACCAAAAAATCGGTGCCCTACATGATGAAGCACTCTCATTTTTTTGATGAGCTTCCGGACAAGTATATCGACTCAGCGTTCTTGGATCGCCTGCACTGCTACAATCCCGGCTGGGAGTCCAGCCCGCTCCGCACGGAACTCTTCTCAAATGGATTCGGATTTATCGTGGACTACTTGGCGGAGGTTTTTCGACACCTTCGCGGGCAGGATCTTTCTACCGCATACCAGCCGTTTTTTGAAATCAACTCCGAGATCACCACTCGCGATCGTGATGGCGTCCATAAGACATTCTCGGGTCTCGTAAAAATTCTGTTTCCGCATGGAAAATACGAAAAGTCGGAGGTGGAGGAACTGCTCGGCTTCTCTCTGGAGTGCCGCCGACGGGTCAAAGAACAAATCCTCAAAATCGATGAAACCTTTGTTCCCGTCGAGTTCAGCTACTTTGTGAAGGATACTGGTGAGGAGCGTAAAATTCTTACTCCCGAGGAAATTCAATATCCCTCGCTTGCTCGCGGTGGGAGTGTCGCATCGGATAGCACACCAGATTCGGCAACCACCGATCCCTCCACGGATGGCGATCAGAAGACTCCCGACTCTTCCAGACGCCCCCCATGCGCCCACCCAGGGCACTTGGTGATCCCCGAAAATAGCAAAGGGTGGAGCTATCGAAGGCTATTTGCGGATCACCTTCGCGGAGCCACAAAAATCACTCTCTCAGATCCCTACATTCGCGCCTTCTGGCAAATCCGGAACTTTATGGAGTTTGTCGAACTCGTTCATCAGTTAACCCCCGAAGGTGAGGAGACGGCAATCCATCTCGTAACAAAAACTGACCCGGAAAAATGCGTTGAACAAGAAGAGGCACTTCAAAAAATTCAAGACTCCTGCACAGGCTCCAGATTGGTGGTGACATTTGAATACGACGGCACGCAAACCTTCCATGCGAGAAGCATTACAACAGACACCGGCTGGAAAATAACCCTCGACCGTGGACTAGACATCTTCCAACGCTTTGATAACTCGCCGTTTAATCTCTCGGCTAATATCCAAGAAGAGAGATTAACAAAATCATTGGAAGTTACTTATATGCAATTATGAAAGCGAAATGTTTGCTTGCTATTCCGCTGAATTGTAAAGGCCCCGTCATGGATTCCATGAGAGAATTTCTTTCAAGAAGCTACCCGGGTTTTTCTTTTGAATTTAGTTCAGATGCGAGCTTAAGTGAACCGACTATTGAAAGCCTCGAAGCAAAAGAGGGTGCATTTGGATCTATTAACGGCGACTCGAATTTGGCAGCTCAAGCACAAATACCAGGAATTCAAGATGAAATAAGTTTTGAATACCAACGCTTGGTCGGCATGCCCATAGATTAATCCACCCCGATGGAAAGATATTTGACATCAATTACAAACATCTATGGATGAGGAGGAGTATCCCGAGCTTGGGGCTATAGAGGATTGCCCTATCTGCGGGCGAGAGAACAATCCTGACGAGTGTGACAGTTGTGAGCACCATTGGGCCGACCAAATGAATGGAGAAATTGGTAGTATTCATCCCAAATTTTTGGAGTTTGCGAGCGCATGGGAGGTCGCAACTGAAGCGATGAATGAAATTTTGAAACCAATCTTTGAGAACTCCGATGATAAAGCGCAAGATCATTTCGATGAGATTCTTGATCGTTACGGATTTTCAGAATATGATTACGCGCCAGACATAAGTGCCTCAACTGCCTTCACAGGCTTAGTTGAATGTTTTGTAGGTGAAGACAGGGCAGGCGGGCTTGGCGGAATGGGTCTCTCTATAGAAAACACGATATACTTGGAAGATACCGATAAAATTGATCTCGGCATCAAAAAGATACACGACTTGGTAGCAGAGCTGCGGAAAAATTTCCTAAACGATAAAGCTTAGGAGAAGGCTTTAAATAAGACGCCCAAGAGTCTCAATGCTTCGAGGCATATCAAGACGAGGAGAAATTAGCTAACATTATGCCATCAAGTTTTTAACACATTTACCCCATGAGCTATTACATCGAACTTGTTCTCCTGGCTAAGGTCCGTAAGGATCGGCAGAAACAAATCAAAGCTGAATTAGACCATCCGCCCAGATACGATGCTGGTGGACTTGCTACATTTGTGGCCCTTTTAGCGATGAGGTATGGTGGGACGCTATGTTTTAAATCCAAAGGGCATCCATTCTGGTCGGACTACGATGTCGACGATGAAGACGGCTTGCTGGATGCATTGAATGCCCCTTGGAGTGATACTGAGGAGATCGCTTCATGGCTGGCTCAATATGTAACAACATCGAGTCGAATTATTTTTCACAGTCTGGAACTCGATGGGGCGGATTTCTGCTACAAATTCGATGGAAAGGGAAAGTTTTGCTACATGGAATACAAGCCAGTGGGAAGTTGGAAAAAACCTCTACCGCTTTCCTTATCACCAGCCCCGGTTCAAAAGCGCAAAACCCGGCAAAAAAGGCTGAAAGACGCAAAAAGCGCCCTCAAAATGATCGAAGAAATCTGACACCATTCCTTTAGCAACGAGATTATTATGTTCTGGAAGAAAAAAGCATCAGAAGCACCGCTCGGGGTGGCATTACACGAACTAGAGTTAATTCTTGGGCCGACAACCATCAAGGCCAGCAGAAAAGGCAACATACTGCTCGCAAAGCATGACCACTACACAGTTAAAGTCGAGGTGGTTCCGGCTGATGGGCGGGAATCGGAAAATGGTCCTATCCGTGCAGTGGTTCAGATCACCTCCGAGCTTCCTGCGCAAATGCGTCAAATTTTCAGCGGCAAAGAGCAGAGCACTATTTTCAGCTTCAACGCATTTGCCGCGCTTAGCGCTCTCTATGTCGATGGTGGCAAACTTCTCAATGGATCTCGTCTAACAATTTACGAAGAAGAGGATTCGTGGAGCACTCTGCATTTGCCCTTACTTCTCTATACAATTATTGCTGGTAATGAACCTGTGCTTGGAGCGCTGCGCCGGACATTCGGTGGGCAACCTCCGCGTGGGGGCGACTCCGAGTGGAATGAGCAAGATTTTGAGCAGGTGCAAAGCTACCTGTCCCGTATTTGCGTATGCACCACGGGCGGTTCGGGTCTTACGGCGGAGTTTCCCCTCGCTGCGGGGGTTATTAGCGCGGGTGCGGGAAATCGGGAAACGGCGCTCTTCCAAATGATATCAAATCAGCCGCATCCAGAATTAGGTGGTGGTTTATTTTGTCTACTGCAGATGCCTCAACGAATAGATGATCCGTCGAAGCTTCAGAATATATGCGCCCAGCTTAATAAGTTGGAAATGGAGGCGACTGATTTGCCACCTCATTTCGGGGCCTGGTGTGAAGGCAGATTCGGGGGGAACCCTGCTTATATTAGCTTTCTGCCAAACTCGCTTCACAATGTATCAGGCATTGCTGTTAACACTGCATTCTGGGCTGCCAATCGAGCAAACTGGGCCAATAGTTTGCTCGTCTCTATGGGATTTGCTCCCAGCTAAAGAATTATATGCATAAAATCGACCCAGACAACTTGAGCGATGAGAATCTTGATGAATTGTATGAAAATACAACTGGCGAAGCTTTTCCATTAGTCCATAAGTCCGACCTTCCCGATGCTTTCGATTTCCGCGAGAACTGTGGATACATGGAAATCGAAGATCAGCTAAGCGCAGAACGCTATGCTGAGCTTGAGGGCGGAGCTGATCCAACGCCTGAAGAATTGGTCGCCTACCAAGCCAGTTGGCTTGAGGGGCTCAGTGACATGGATTACGACATGGACAAGATAGCAACATGCGGTATTGCGCCGATCACGGCTCCGAACGGTCGAAAGCTCTTCGCTCTTGTCTGCCGCAAAGGCTACTCGTTCAGCGGTATTGAAACACGGTTAGAGGGTGTATTTCCAACCCAGGCTGATGCAGTCGCCTACATCGAGAGTCACAGACAATCATGAAGGGACCTCTCCCAGCCGAGGAGTTCTTGGGGCTTCTGCTTAAATCAGAGGAAGTAGTGTCAGCCTGCAACGCTGAAAACGGCGAAAAATCTGCACATCTTATCGAACAAGCAGCAATAGGGTATGGAACCGATTTTCTCGAATGGTTCGAGGGATGGCGAATGGATGGGCATGAAGAACTAGTTTTTGCCATTGAAGGAGCTGCGTATTACAACGATACCTTCTGGATTAACATCAACCGCTCGGGTCCGCTTTACTGGATTCGGGCGGTGGAATTCGATGATGAGTGTTATTTCTACTCCCAGGAAGACGCGATCGAATATGCAGAGGATAGCTTTGAAAGCTTTATCACCGAGTTAGCTGTTCGGCGCGCAGACTCTAGCGAATGATCTAAAAATTATTTCGCAATGTATTACTGATCGACAAACCGTAATCAAACTGTTAAGCAAGAGTTTTTTAATTGTTTAAAGTGGTCGCATGGGGGCTATTGCTTTCCACTATTGAACAACTCCAAAGCAGTAATCCACGGCTCGTTCAAATCCATGCCGGTATCTTGCTCTGGAGCGATGCGTTTGAATCCAGCATACATGATGCACATGAGCTGGAGGCCGGAGAAGGATTCGCCTGGGTAGGCTGAGACGGTGTATTTTTTCTCGGGGTTCGCGTAGTCGAGCCCACTTTCGCCAAGACGGGCGACCTCGAAGGTGATCTCCATGACACGCCGTGGATCGAGGGCGTCGAAGCGCTTCAGGGCATCGAGGAGATGCCACACGGCAGCGGGATATTTTTCCTGGAGGAGTTCGGGATTCGTGGGACCGCCGCGTTCAAGGATTTCCTTTTGGATCGAGGCGAGGAGTTGCTCTGCCCTCTGGAATACGGGATTGCTGCGGGCATCTCCCGGACTGGCATCGTGCAGTAGGGATTCGAGAGTTTCGGCAGCGGCATCAAGGTGGCCTTGATTTTTCAGCAGGAGGGCTTTTCCAAATCGTGGCTCAGGGAAGTGGGGATTAGCCTCAATCGCTGCCTCAAAATGCCGCATGGCGCTGGCCTCGTCTCCACTCTTGGCAGATGCAGCTCCAAGGCCATTGAGCGCGTAGGGATCGCCAGGTTTGAGATCGAGCGCCTTGGTGAAAAAGCGGATGGCAGAATCCCAATCCTGCTCGCGGGTGAAAATATTTCCCAGCACGACATAGCTCCAAGCATCATCGGGAGCGAGTCGCAGGGCATCGATGAGCTGATCCTTGGCTGCGACAAATCGCCGAGTTCATAGTGAAGCATGGCAAGGTCGCGACGCGTCACTGGCAGGGCAGGATTCGCCGCGAGGGCTTGTGTGAACAGATGGAGGGCCTGCGGAAAGTCACCGCTCTTGGCCTTCTGAGAGGCTTGCTCAGATAGCCGCTGAGCCTCGCCCATCTTTTCTGTGGCCGGTTGACGATATTCGATACGGGCTGTGCCATCGGTGATCGTGACGCGGATGTCTCCAGTTAGAAACGCAAATTGCTTGATGATCTTTTCTCCCAGCTCGGCCTCAGAGCAAGCACCCGAGAGGTCTTCCGAGGAAAGAAAAGTGAGGTCAGACAATCTGATGACTATCGCTTGCATGGACTAGAATTTAACAATCTGAGGAATCAAGACGAGGTGGAAATTCAGGAGAGTTCAGTCTGATTGTGAAAATCGGTAAAGCCGTTCGCCAAGCTGCCGATCATGGATGTAGCGACCCAATTTTCTATGATCGATACTCCCTCCCAAATGATTCTTCTGGCAGCTGAAGGTTATCTTGAACTCGGAATGCTTGATGATGCGAGGCGTGAATACGAGAGCCTGTCCGCCAACACTAAGAGCTGCGTGGAGGGATTGACTTTGCTGATGGAAATTCACCGTGCGGCAAGAAATCACGCAGAGTTGGAATCCGTCGCGGAGCAGCTCTGCATCGTGGATTGCGACAATGTGGACCGTTGGATTGATCTGGCTCTGGTTCTGCGTGAAGAGAGCTCCATCGAGTGTGCGAGGGAACTTCTGCTGGAGGCGGCAGATCGTTTTCCCAACACGGCTCTGGTGCATTTCCATTTGGCCCGACTCGAATGCAGTTTGGGCAATCTGGCGATCGCTAAAGAACATCTCAGCCAATCCAAAAAGCTTTGCCCGGTGTGCCGCGTTCTTGCTCTCACCGATGAAGCCGACCTCTTGCCCATCTGGGCAGACCATAACACTCCCCAGCTCAATTTTTGAGGCTGAGCCGGCCAGGTTGGGAATTAGCGCCCCTACTTTGAACATGATAACAGCCAACCTTCTGTTTGCTCGATTGCGTCCGAGTGAGGATTATTATCATGTTCTCCGGACAACCGCCCAATTTGTTGAATGATGGATGCTAGAAGTGCCAGCCTTGAGTGGATCGACGAGTTTAGTTTTCAAATGTTCCATGCCGACACCCTCAAAGCCTGTCTACACACTGGAGTGAGCTGGCTTTCGGATTGGATAGACCCGCAATTTCCCACTCGATCCCACTGGATCACGGGTGCCAGCGACTATCAGAGTTTTTGCCGCTCGATGGCCTCGGAAGTAGGGGTTTGCGAGGGTGAGGAGGAGGAATTACGGGTTTGGAGTTGGCGTATGGCTGCCGAGATGTTTGATATTTATGAGAAGTCCGGAGGGTGGACTGAGGAGGCATTGCGAGAGCATTTCAGGGTAGAGATAACCGATGTCGAATTGAAGGAGCGGGAGCGATATGCCAGACACTTGTTCGTCTCGGCAATGACTTTCATTCATGGGTGGGCTGCTTATGAGGCTGGGTATCGATGGGAGTGAAAGTCAACGGCTGGAGATAGGTTTGTGTGCCGGGATGTAGATGTTCTCCACATCAAACCTGTCAAGGCCTCCCAAGCGTTTCACTATTACCTGCTAAATTCAGGATGCAGGCTGAATCTTGATACGCTGGGTTCCGTTAATTCGGTAGATGGTCAACACTGCTACGGGGGTCAGGCAAACTGCCACAAGCCCCCCAATAACTGCTCCAATACCCAATGCCACTAGAACTGCTATGAGAGACACAGGAGCAACGGGACCTGTACTACGAAGTATTGCCTGCAACTTCGGTAGTAAATAAGCAAGCACTCCAGTTGCACCACCTATTAGGGTTCCGGCAATAGTGTTTTTCACATACTCCTTGAGCGAGGCGTCCCTAATCACAAGATTCAAGCGCGTCCTGTGTGATGATGCGTCGAGAATCCGAAGCACACGATCTTGGCTGACCTCCTTGCCGCAACGGAACTCGAGGATCAGCGTCTCACCTTCTTCTATCGCCTTGTCGATCTTTCGAACGACTGCCGAGGATTTGAACTTGGAGGCATCAATTACGGTTGTGCTCATACTTCACCCAAGTATCCACCAGCGATAAGTGCGTCAATACAAAAAAACCACATATGGTTTAATGGATTCATCATTCTTGCCCGGTGTCTGGGGCAACTCTCAAAAAACAACTCGCATCTTACCTCCGAAGCCAACGAGGTGATATGACCTTTGCTCAGTTCGCCCGAAAGACCGGCATCAGCAATTCAAGTCTCCAGCGCCTGGAGAGAGGGGATCAAAACCTCACTCTCGCCAGTCTAGAAACACTCCTGCAAAAGCTGAAGGTTCGCATAAGGGATGTGTTCCCGGATTGAGCAAGTTCCATCCCCCGTTCATCCAATCCACACACAAAGTCGTCTATTGTTAAAATTTTGTCATGAGAGTCCGCCTGATCAAGGTGGAGTGAGCGCGGAAACTGATGCGGGGTGAAGAATGCCACGGCAACTTGAACTAAGTTGATTTTGCAGCCAAATGGTGATACTACACCCAGAAATCCAAACGGCTAAAATTTGAGAATTGTTACTCCAAAGCGTCTTCGACAAGGCATCTCCCAAATCCGCCGAGAACTCCAGCAGTTGGGCTTTTTGTCTGAAGGTGTCCGGAAGGTGCGAGTCAAACTTACGCCGTTCGGAACGGCCTACGGCTATCAGTATTACGGCAGTAGTGGGGATATTTGCATACCGGCTCTCTCGCTCAGCAGGTTCTCCACCCTACTTGGTTACCCATACACTTCGCTTCGTGATGTTCTACGGCACGAATATGGTCATGCAGTGGCTGACCTGCACCGTGGATTGATCCGAAGCAAGAAATTTTCCAGCGCTTTTGGTTCTGGGCATTGTTTTGAAAAAAGGGAGGAATTCCATCCCGAGGTTCACCTCACACCCTATGCAGCCCATTCCCCCGGAGAAGACTTTGCGGAAACCTTCATGATCTATGTCAGAAACGGTGGGGGACTCCCAAGAGGGGTAAACTCAAGAACCATCAGGGAAAAGTTTCTTTTTTTGAGCGAATTGGCCGGTTCGATTAGCCGGGGTGTGCGACGCTGGGGTTAGTTGGCTGAGGATGGGTTTTGCCTGGCGGAATGCCGCTTTGAAGCACATTTTTTTTATTTTTTTCGATTGTTTTTTAAAAAACAATTTTAAAATGGGCAAAAACCGCATGTTTTTGATTAAAATTGAAAAATTTATCACCTGTGTCCGCTTGAGACAAGCTGGTGGGGTAAACTAAAAAATTGGGTCGAACCAATGGCAAACCAAAAGCGTTGCCACATTTGGAGATTCAAATTTCCGGAAAATGAAAAATGCCCATGTTTCTAACGCTCGCGGGGGAATCCGGCTTTTTTATGGCAGGGATTCTCAAGCCGAGCACGAAACTCTCCGGAAAGTCCGCAATACCTCGCAGATTTTGAGCGTCTCAACTTTTTTTGAAGAAACAACTCATAAACAGATATTTATGTTGAAAATATCCCTAAAATCCAACAAGTCTAAAGCTTAAGCAATTGAAGATGTTTGATTTACAATAAGACCGGGGCTGGTATTTAGCGCAAATAACACCTCAAATGCGCGGGACGATTTTTTTATTTTTTTCGAAACTTCATTGGGTGCTCTCACTAATTTTTATAAGTAACTATTTTATAATATAATATATCTAAAAAAGGCCCTGTTTAATTTTTGGCTTTTTTGGAAATTGTACACACTCAGAGGGGTAACATCAGCTAATCCTCCATCTGGGCCGATTTGAATTTCAAAGTGTATTGAGTGCGTTACGAGGGGCATGTGATCATGGGCAGCTTCCCATCGTGAAAGGGGTCATAGCTGCGTATCAGTATCTTGAATCTCCGTGGGGTTTATTGGCATTATTTTTATCTCGATAGGGGCTGACATTTAGCGCAAATAACACCTCAAATGCCCGGGAAGATTTTTTTTATTTTTTCGAAACTTCATTGGGTGGTCTCACTAATTTTTATAAGTAACTATTTTTGAATATAATATATTTAAAAGTGGAACTGTTTAATTTTTGGCTTTTTTGGAAATTGTACACATTCTGGGGGATTGGAGATCTCCTCACTAGCGGTAACTCTAACAACTCAGCGTAGTAATCCATGATTTATCGTGCGGAAAGCTTGCACGAGGTGTGTATCAGTCCTCTGAACCTTCTGGGGTTTTGGCATTATTTTTATCTCTCGTGTTTAGTCCTCTCCTTTCACTGGATTCATTGGAGAACATTATAAAACCTGTGGTGAGCAGAGTGAGTAGACTATTTACCAGTTCAGGCAGAATTTTTAGTAGGTGAGCAGAGTGAGTAGACTATTTCCAGTTCTAAGAAATTTTTTTAGTCTGTAGAGGTTATTGTGGTCCCAACGATTTGATTAGAAAGTGCCCTGGAGTCTACTCACTCTGCTCACCCCCACCTGACTCAATAGATCGTATTGCTGCATGTCCTCTCTGTGATCCACCTCCTACTAGGAACAATTGACTTTGCTGCCTCTCTCCTGAACTTCCGCATCAGGAACAAGCGAGCCTGGCGGTGTTATCATTTTAATCACGCGTAGCGCCTCTCGGTCCCGGCATTTCTTTAGGCATTTAACCTCGATATCGGCTTCTTGCCCATACAAACCTTTAAAATCCAGACTTCCCTCCTTTGTGAGGTCATTGAATCCTTCAAGGCCACGCCAGCTGATAATGTGTTGCACCAAGCTATCTCTATCACCCTTTCTATACCTGTTTCTGACCCAGTATTCTGTTCTTGCGTCACAATAATGAGTGACTCTAAATCTCAAAACGTCTGCATCGTCCTTGTCCACGTCTGCACTCTCTAGAACAGCACGGTATTTTCCTGCCGGGATTTTCCAGTTCTTGGCTTTGGGTTCCGCGTCGATTGAAAGTGCTGGGTATTTTTTAGTATTCATATATGCTATTTTTTATATTTATATAATACATAATACTAAAACTATCATTAGGAGGCAATAGTTTTTTGACGGCTAAAAAATAGCGCCACCAGAGTTTGTGTCTCGGATGGCGCTATCAAGCTGAATATGGGTGATAAGTATATTTTATTAACCTTTTTCTAGACCGCCATCAGCAATAAGCTGATTGCATTCAGCACTTATATCTTGGATTTTATCTACCAGAGCATTGTATCGAGCCGTGAGCTCGCTCATCTGCCTGTGATATTCCTCCTCCAGATTTTGTTCGGATGCCAGGTCAAGGGCCTGAGCTAATCGTTCCAATTCCTTCTCTAACTTCCTATGTTCTTTGAGAGCGTTGTTCAGCTCTCTGGCTTTCTGTGCTAATTTCATAATTTTCTAGTTTGTCTGCTGGCGAACTTTCTCGCCTGCTGGTCAGTTATACCAAGAATCATAGGTTATGTTTGAGGGGGGGCAGACCCGTATCGGTGTGTGTGTAGGTTTTGGGGGTTTTGGGGGTTTTGGTGAGTGATAATTGGTGAGTGGTTAAATTAGAATTAGGGGAGAGCATAATTTATCCAGATGTTGTATTTTTGAGTGATTCACCTTCAAAATTCTCTCACACACACAAATTGCTCAATTTTTTACACACGATCTACACACACGCCAAAACCCCCAAAACCCCCAAAACTACTGAATTCTAACTATGATAGGGCTTGGCCTCCCACCGGAACTAGATCGTTGTTTTTCCTCTTTTCTAATCCATTGGGGATATTTACCAAGTAGTTCATTAATCTCACCGTCACAAAAACTCAGGTTCTTTTTTATGTCTCGCATAGTTACACTTCCATTCACACCACCACACCACTCGAGTATTTTATCAAGTTTAGATTTTAAAAAATTCCCCGCTAGCGGCAACTTAATACTAGCATATGTTTGTATGCTGTAACGAACAACATCAATACCGACTTGAGCATGACTCGCCTCAACAATTTCTGGCCTCTTGCCAGCCGAAATCGCACCCAAAACAGCCTGACCTAAAGCAATGCGGACGGCATTCTCTCGAGCCCTCCCCAGGTCACCCTGAAAGGCCCTCATCCGACCGTTTCTAAGGTCAACAATCTCATTATGAAATTTTAAAAACAGCTCTCTGGCTTCAGGATGACATTGAAGAACATGATCCCCCCCCTCGCGGGCACTATATATTGATGTGATCGCACTGTCCCAGGAATTTTGGACTCTATCCGGGACGCTCTTTGCTTCTCCGTCATCGTATGACACCACGGACTTCCCATCTTTAGCAAAAAGAAAGCGGGCACAGAGCCCCCTATCAACAGATTCTGAAGATGATAATATTTCATTTAAAAGCGTAGGCTGGACATACCACAAGGCTGAGACACATGGTTTTTTAAAATGATGGCAGCCCCGTCCGACTCGCGCTTCGGAATTCGGCTCAACACTATATCCTGATAGCATGAGATCAATGTCCCCCCTCCCGTCACTCGTATAGCGACCAAGGGCAACCCTTACAGCATCACCGGCATCAGCAGAATACAGCAGAATAACTTCTTTATTTCTGCTTAGTGCCTCAACCAAGGCAGGACCCGTAGCACTCCCGATATAGAACGAAGGCACTGCTGCTATCTCCCGATTCAGTTCCTCTATTTCCCTCTCTAAGCGGGCCACTGTCTCCTCTGATATTTCTTCCTCTTTCCCCCCGAGGCATTTGCTTTGCTGTCTCTGGGCGATCTTTAATTTGCCCATCAACCTTGGCTTTGTAACTGATTTGTAATTTATTTGCAACTTTTCATTAAGTGAGAAAATTGGTTGCATCAATTTCTTCGCTACCGTGCCTTTCCCCTCGGAGCGCCTCGCAGAGATCAGAACCATCAAGTTGCCGTAAGTGGTTTGCCCCCCCACTGCTCCCTCAACTCGAAACGAGCTCCCCATCGCCGCGCCGATCACACCGAAACTACCCAACCCCACAACCCCGGAATCAATGTTGTAGGTGTCAATCACCGAGCGCACAATATCCCTCTGCACAGGTTGAAGGTTACTGATCGGAAAACCCGGTGCCGCAGTAAAATCCTCCGCATCATCGAACTCCTCCTCTTCTGGACCGCTCGCTCCCGGATCAATCTGCATCGGGATGTATTCTGTTTGTGGTTTAGTGTTAATTTGCATTTACAACATCCTCATTGAAATAACATAAGCATTGCTGATTTCCGTTTTTATGAAACCCCCAAGGAACCCGAACCAATTGGCAAGGCCCAAACGTAGCGGAGTCAGCTTTTAAAGTTTTTGCATATTCACGAAATTTATCCGCCTCCCCCACGGTTATGGCTCTCGCATCATACCATCCATGCAGAGAAGTATTTCCAGAGAAAACAACCATAGCCAGAGGCAGGAATGTCTGAAGGTGGCAATGCAACGCCGCCCCCAGATCCAGCACGCATTTGCCATTTTCTGCAAGTTCCGCAATCAAACGCGCATCAGCCTCGTTGTCTTTACGAAAATCAAATTCCACAACGATCCAACGGCATTCACCGGCGTTGTCTTTAGATCGCGGGGATTGTTTGCCGCTAAGCGTAATTCCTGACAATGACCTCATGGGGTTCGCCACCATATAATTATACGATAATTTCCCCCCGGCTAACCAGTCGTCTAGTTTTTTTGTTTGAGCATTACTGAGATCCACCGCTAAACAAATTAGATCATGAGGGTGGTATAATTTTCTAAGGAAATCTTCGGTCGTTCCCGGCAACACGCCAGATGACAATGACAATGTATTTAGATCATAATCGCCGAATGCTACCTCCCGAACCATACCCCAATCCACTTTATCGATTTTTTTTGATATACTTGGCGTTTTATCACTCCCGGGATTTTTACCTCCAAGCCAACGATGCGCATTGATCAAAGCGTCCCGAACCTCTACATTTGCTCGTCCCGCGAGGCGACCTTTTGATATCGCTCCATCGCGGATCAAAAAATGTAAATTTAGAGGCGTAATCCCCTCTGCAATTCCTGATAAAGCAGCACGATAAATCGCATCATGAAGCTCTCCAACCCCATTTCTGGGGAGATTTTCAATGTGTTGTTTAAAGCTCCAAGTCCGACAAGCACGATAGCGTTTTAAATTTTCAGCGTTGTGGTCCAAAGGCCCCAGATCAAGTAAACATTTTGGTGAATCTTGTGTAAGTTTAAACATCGATTTGCAATTTAGCTCACTGAAATCCTCTAATGCGCCATACGGTTCGGTAATGGAATCATCAACGGCAGGGGAAAAAATTATTTCGTTAGTCATAAATTCAAATTTATTAAATTCTATTAGTATTATTTATTCCCCTATAATAGACTCTACCACATAGCAGAGGGGTGCTAATGCTTTTTCGTTGGATTGTGTTTTGAGTGCGGTCAGTCATGTGGCGGGTCGAAGATTTGTATGCATAATGGCGCTCTATTTTTTAATAATCATTTTTTGACGTGTAGTTTATGTTATTCTAAATAATTAATTCTTGCTGCATCGTGAATGCAGGATTGGTCTTTCCCGCCGCAAGAAATCCAAGCCCATCTGGTCGGAGTATCGAATATGGTTCAAGTTCCGATTCATCATCTAGCCCTCATGTTGACAAATGTCTCCAAATCGGCGGGCCGAAGTCGATAGCACCGAGCCGAAATTCGGATATGCGGTAACTCGCAACTCCTGCACATGTCCCAGACTGATTTCCGGGACATTCGTAAATAATCTGCGGCTTCGTCGCAGGTCATCAATTTTGATAATGTATTTATATTATTTGATCTCATTTTTTGTATTTATCTGTTTATGGGCCGGGAACTCCCCCTCCCGAGGTCACTGTAAAGAACGCCAAAATCATGGATCGATCTCGTATAGCAACCCCCTTTCAGGGTCTTTGGCTTCACGATTCTTGATTTGATGTTTTGAATTTTTGTGTTCACATTTTAATTGGTCGTTCAACTTTTTTGTATTGCAAGAAAAATTTCATTGGAAAGCTTCTTTTTCATAAACATAGTCATTCTCAGCAATGCCTCCATAAAGGTTCAATAGGTAGTTCAACAATTTCTCAATTGCAAGAAAAAGTTCAGAGGATAGTTTAATTCTCTAGTCCACCACTATGGCCCGTCTTCAAAACAAAACCTGCCTGTCGATCCTTCGCTCTATCCTTGGTCCCGAACTGGCAAGCGAATACGCATTCGCAAAAAAAATCGATATGTCGGTCTCATGGGTCAAGCAAGCCACTTCCGGACACATTCCCTTGACCCCCAAGACTGCATCAGCAATAGCTTATGAAACTGGGATTAGCTTCAACTGGTTATTGAGCGGAAACACTTCATCGCCCCCTATGGATGCCGATGGCATGCCATACACCATCGAGAGTTACGCCAGGCAAAGAGACAAAAACAATCGGGCGGCAACCTCCAGCAATAAAGACACCTTTGAATCCACGATCGCAGATTCACTCCACCTATTAATGCGTGTTTTTAACCATGCGATTAGTTGCAATCAGGCAGGCATGTTTTTACTATGCCTCGAAAAATTCGCAAGGGATATGGACATCAGGTTCGGCACTTCATCGTTTTATGATCGATCCAGAGAAAATGCTATATTACAAAATCTTGTTTTGAACATTCACCTTCCTGAAATTCTCGATCCCGAATACGAGCGCATTTTGCTCGAATCCCACTCCAAGGAGTTAGGAGAGAAGTTAGAAAATCTCAGACGGCAAAAAGCTCTCGAAAAACCTAAGCGGCAAAAGCAACGATCTTCTTAGATGCGCGATCAGTCGGACGCACATTGAACCAGGCTGTCGCCTTGGCCTTTGTCATAACCTTGACATAATCTTTCAGAATGATGGCAGGCGAATTACCTGCCTCTCGGCTTGTCTGCTTCACATCATCGGTCGCAGCAACACGGGCAGAGCAGAATGTATGGCGAAGCCCATTGTGGACTGGCTTTACGCCAGCATCCCGCACGGCCTTGGACATGGCCCGCGCAAGGCCTTTTTCGTGTGCGAAGCGGGCGCACAACCGCATGTCCTCGTTCTCCGGGCGTTGGCATAGGGCGAGCCACTCCTTAAGCACCTTCGTAACAGGTGCGTGACGGCGCACGGCGGTTTTTGAGACCCCTGCAAAAACCTCGATATACGATGGATGGATGTTACTCCATTTAAGGCGGTGGAGTTCGGCGGATCGAAGCCCCCCGAAAGCACCGATGGCAAAAACGGGTAGGAGGTGGTCTGGAGCGGCCTCGAGAATTCTGCGAAGCTGTGCTGGTTCGTAAACGCCAATCTCGGCAGACAGCCTTGCGGCTTTGGTGCGTTTACTGTTCGGCAGAAGTTCCGCCTCGGTTTGTTGATCCCGAGGAAGGTAGCCCTGAGCCTTTGCAAAGGCCCAGAAGGTCACAGCGGCAGCACGGTAATTCTTGCGTGTGCGCATCCCGACTTTTTTCTTGTTTATCCAAGCCTCGATGTCTGCCTTCTCCACGGCATGGATATAGCCACGGAAGTTTTTTTTGATCTGTCCCATGCGCGAAGTGCAGTCTTCAATATACCTGGCAGAAGCCCCTTCACGCTCCAGAGATGCCATGAAGGCGTCATAAACATCCGAAACAAGAGCAGGCGTGTAGCCACTACGCTTGAGAGTGTATTTGCGCTGGGCCTCACAGGCGGCAACGATAGACTCACCATCCCCCAATGCTGCATGGGCAGCAGCCCATTCTGCGATAGCGGCGGCGAGGGTAGCACCGGGGTGTTGCCTTAGGATTTGCTGTGCGCTGGCAAAGTCTGCGACCTCTGAGGGAGTGAGGGCGGCAACATGGCCAACACCATTCCCGAGTTGGCGGGCGACTGACGAGGCGATGTTTCGGGCAGCCTCGATCGTTGTAGCACGGCGGCGAATCCTTTTTCCCGCTTGGATGAAAACTATTGTGTAGCTGTCATAGACCTTCTCACCCTTTGTGTCAGGCGTATGGTAAATCTGGATTTGCTGCCCTTTTTCAACAACGGTTTCGAGAGGGCACTTTTTTACTTTGCTGGGAGAATTTTTCATTTGAACACTGTCACGAAAGTGTCACGAAAAGTCAATTGGCCGATTTGAACCTCACCAATAAAGGCGCAGGGTTCGGGTTCGACTCCCGTCGCCTCCACCCTTCGCTCGCAGCGCAGCAAGAGCGAAGGCTGTCACGCCGGAGTCGGCGACAGCCGTGTAGGCGGACCCGACCGCCGCTGCGAGACTACGGCTTGGCAAGCCAGGCATTTGCAAAGAGCACATGTTTCTCAATGTCTATATTCCCAGAAGCCAAGTTGCGCCCGAGCGCCACTACATCGGAAAGACATCCGATCTCACTCAACGCCTCGCCGCACACAACTCGGGCAAGGTCACGCACAGCTCGAAATTCAAACCTTGGACTATTGAAACCGCAGTCGCCTTTCGCGATGAACACAAGGCGGCGGCGTTTGAGCGTTATCTGAAGTCGGGCTCCGAGCGGGAATTCGCACGACGCCACTTGTGAGCTCGCCGATCTCTGGGTTTGATAACTTGCCGATTCAGATTCGGCGGGATACCGCTTTTGGACATGGACAAAATTTCTCCACTGCACAAATGAAGGGCGTGATTTTTGATTGGGACGGCGTGGTGATTGATTCCTCGGCGCAGCATGAGCGCTCGTGGGAAATCCTTGCACAGGAAATTTCGAAGCCTCTGCCGGAGGGACATTTCAAACTCGGCTTCGGGAAAAAGAATCAAGTGATCATCCCGGAAATTCTTCAGTGGGCCTCGGATGCGGAGGAGGTCCAGCAGTTGGCGGATCGCAAAGAAGAAATCTACCGCGAACTCGTCAAGCAAGCCGGGGTGCATATCCTTCCCGGCGCGAGGGAACTCCTTGCCGCCCTGCGCGAGGAGGGAATTCCAGCCGCTGTGGGATCTTCCACGCCCCGGGGAAATCTCAATGCGATTTTCGCGGCAACTGGGCTGGATGAGTATTTCCAAGCCGTGGTCTGCGGGGATGATGTGACGAATGGCAAACCCGCTCCGGATGTCTTCCTGCTGGCTGCCGAAAAACTCAAACTTCCTGCAGGCGACTGCCTCGTCATCGAGGACGCCCATGCGGGCATCGAAGCCGCCCAGCGCGCAGGAATGCGCGTGCTGGCCGTGGCCACAACAAATCCGCTGCAGGACCTGCATATGGCAACCGATGCGGTGGAATCCCTCGCAGGAGTAACTCCCGCGCGACTTGCGGCCGTTTTTAAACTCGTTCAGTCATCGTAGCCAAGCCTCCTGCGCCACTTTCCGGGGTCTTGGGAGCAATGAAATACGGAGTAAATAACGAGACCTTCAGGAGTCGGTTCGTAAAAAATTTCAAACGGAAAACGCCGAATGAGAGCCCTCCGGAAATCATCCAAGGCGCATGGAAACATTCTTGGATTTCTTAACACCAGCAGGAGGCATGCCTCAATACAGCGCAGGAAATCTTCACCGAGTCCAGGTTCACGCTCCTCATACCAACCGTAGGCCTGGGCGACGTCATCCGCCGCGTTGGGAGTGAAGATAACTTTTTCAAGCATGCAAGGAGCGTGCCCGTTGCTTGACCTCAGTCCACGCGATCCCTGAACCACGATTTTGCGCGTATTGCTCCTTGCGGCGACGGAGTTCGTTGCGCTTTGCGTCGGAAACAGGATCGGCATTACCTTCAGCAACCAAGCTGTCCCAAATGTCTTCAACAAGCTGAAGGCGCTCAGCCCGGCCCAGTTTGAAGATCGGTGCAAATTCAGTGTTCATTGAATCAAATTGGAGGCATACACTGCGTATTTCAAGACAGAGTCGAAAGATTCCAATCCTCCAAACGGGAAGGCAAAGTTTACTTCGGGCCTTTGGATTTCTTCGGAAACTTTTGCTTGGGTCCAGATTGGCAGCCTTTTTTCGAATCCTCGACGAGAGCGAGTGATATCTGAATGTCGCCAGAATTTGTCTCGATGAGGCGCGGGCCGTCGCGGAGGACATCCAGGAATTGCTGGGGCACTTGGGCAAAAGATTGGCCGGGCAGGATGTCGATGATCCCCACGGAGCGGACGGGGAGGCCGAGCGAGTCTTCGAGGAGACCGATGATGTCGCGGGGCGAGATGCGGGTCTCGCGACCAGCGCCGACTCTCACCCACTGCATGCCGCGCGAGGCGGGGCGGAGGTTCGGCGAAGAATCTTGGAAATGCTCGGCGCGTGTAGGCGCGGCTTTTTTGCGGGGTTCTTCGATTTCTTTTTCGGGTGCGGTCTCTGGGCCTGCGAGAAGCTCAAAGAGGGCGGCGGCGATGTCGGTCGAGTTGTAGCCTTCCCCGAGCAATCGATCGGTGAGAACCATAGAGAGATTACCACGGTCGAGCACTTCGCGCACTTTTTGAATCAAGGCTTCGGCGCGGCGCTCCTCGACCTCGCCGGCGGTGGGAATTTTCCCTCGCAGTATTTTCGTGCGGGTGTAGCGCTCGATGTGCTGGAGCTTGTAGATGTCGCGGCCGGAGACAAAAGTCACGGCCATGCCCTTGCGGCCTGCTCGACCGGTGCGGCCGATGCGGTGAACATAATCCTCTGAGTCGTAGGGGAGGTCGTAGTTCACGACGAGTTCGAGTTCATCGACATCAATGCCGCGCGCGGCGACATCCGTCGCCACGAGGAACTCGAATTCCGCTTTCTTGAATTTGTTCATGACGCGCGTGCGCTGCGCCTGAGCGATGCCACCATGAAGACGATCGGCGGAAAATCCCTGCGCGATCAGGTCGTCGGCAAGCTCGTCCACCATCCGCTGGGTATTGCAAAAAATGATGCCGAGTTTGTAGCCGTGGAAATCGATGAGGCGGAGGAGCGCTTCGAATTTCATCCGCTGGGGCACTTCGTAATACCACTGCTCGATGGCCGGAACCGTGAGTTGCTTTTGCTCGATTTTGACAGATTTCGGCTCGTTCGAGTGACGCTCGATTAGGTCGCGGATCGGCTTGGAAACGGTCGCAGAAAAGAAAACGGTCTGCCGCTCATCCGGTGTCGCGGAGAGGATTTTTTCGATATCCTCGCGGAAGCCCATGTCGAGCATGCGATCGGCCTCGTCGAGAACGACCATCTTCACCGTGCCGAGTTGCAATGTGCCGCGCTCCATGTGGTCCATAATGCGGCCTGGTGTTCCAATCACGATCTGGACGCCTTTTTTGAGTTCGAAAAACTGGCGTTCGTAGGAAGCACCGCCGTAGATCGGAACGGCATGCATGCCGCGTTTATGTGCGGAGAGTTTGTGGACTTCGTCGGCGACTTGAGTGGCCAACTCGCGCGTGGGGCACATGATCAAAACCTGAACCGAGCGGTCAGAGGCCACGCAAAGCTCGATGGCAGGGATGGCAAATGCGGCGGTTTTTCCTGACCCCGTCTGGGACTGACCCACCACATCATGACCTTCGAGCAAAACAGGGATCGCGGCGGACTGGATGGGCGAGGCTTCCTCGAAACCGAGATCGGCAACGGCTTTTAAAATCTCGGGCGAGAGGCCCAAATCCGCAAAATTCAACTTAGTCATCCAATATCACTAGCCTCCGCGAGCTTCCGCGTCACGGGAAACCCTGCGGCTCTACTTCGAAAGCTTGAGCATCCGGCGCACCGAGTGCTCGGCTTTGGCGCGGACATCCTCGGGGATTTCGATGCGAGGTTCGAGATTGGCGAGGCAATCGCGCAGCTTCTCAAGCGTGTTCATTTTCATGTAGCGGCAATCGGCGCAGGCGCACGAATCGGTCGGGCCGGGAATGAAATTCTTGTTCGGCACCTCGCGGCGGAGCCGATGCAACATGCCACTCTCGGTGACAATGATAAAATTCTTCGCCGGATTGTCCCGGCAGAAGGTCACCATTTTTTCCGTGGAGCACACTTCGTCTGCGAGCAAGCGCACCGCGAGCGTGCATTCGGGATGAGCGACGACCACGGCATGGGGAAATTCCGCTTTAATGCGGTTGATGCTGTCACGCGTGAACTCGACATGGACATAACAATTGCCGCGCCAGAGGTCCATGTGACGGCCGGTTTTTTCCATCACCCAGGCGCCGAGATTCTGGTCGGGGACAAAGAGGAGATTGCGGTCTTTCGGCGCGGATTCGACGATTTTGACGGCATTGCCGCTCGTGACGATCACATCGGCGCGCGCCTTCACGCCCGCGCTGCAATTGATGTAAGCGATGACATAGTAATTTTTTTCTCCGTGCTCCTCAAGAAATGCGGCCAGCTTGTCCGCAGGGCAAGAATCCGAGAGCGAACACCCGGCATCCATGTCGGGAATGACGACGGTTTTCGAGGGGCTTAAAATCTTGGCGGTTTCACCCATGAAGTGGACGCCGCAAAAAGCGATGACATCGGCATTCGTCTCCGCCGCCTGGCGGCTGAGTCCCAGAGAGTCTCCGACAAAGTCGGCCACTTCTTGGATAGCGGCGATCTGGTAGTTGTGCGCGAGAATCACGGCGTTGCGGGAGCGCTTGAGATCCATGATTTCCGAAATGAGGTCGGTCGAGACGGCTTGCATGGGCGTGACGATGCGCGATCCCCGGCGAGCAATCAAGCGGGG
>Ga0209085_1000114_pt1 | contig 59260 bp, 77 predicted proteins | sample C_131016_EF_Meta_FD_187310 | JGI IMG/M metagenome (GOLD analysis project Ga0209085, IMG submission 187310) | Freshwater microbial communities from Lake Croche, Canada to study carbon cycling - C_131016_EF_MetaG (SPAdes) (version 2) | ecosystem: Environmental > Aquatic > Freshwater > Lake... | reverse complement strand
GTGGGCTAACCAGGTCATCAAGAGATACCAATAGGTTATCATTTTGATTAGTTTGTACTAGAAGACATAGAAGACAGGGTCATTTACACTATTCCTTTATTTTTATTTTTTATTTTAAAAAAAAAATAAAAAAAGAATAAAGAAGGGTGTCTTCTATGTCTTCTGGTACAAAGCGAAACAAAAGTAGTAACATTTTTAACGGAGAAATTACAAAATGCAACCTAAAGTAGTACAACCATTTGTACCAGAAGACAGGGTAGAGGAAATTAACCCTACAACTCGTAGGTTTTCTCGCACCTTGGAGCAGGCATTTCCCAACGAAAAGTACCCAAGTTTGACGCCAAGGGATCACGACGAGTACCTTTGGCACATGGCCATGGCCTTCTGTGTGGGGGTGCTATGGGGACTTTTACTTGGAATGTGGAGTAGAGCATGAAAAAAAGCGAAGCAGGTAAGGGCGACAGCCAACGGCCAACAGATCACAAAAAATACGCCGAGAACTATGATAAAATTTTCAAGAAGAAAGACCCACACTGGCCTTTCCCAACGGAACTGATACCATACGATCTATCGTTACCAAAATTCAACCCTAACAACATAGAGGACGCACTGTTATGATAGTTACAGATATTATCGAGAACGAGGACAACACGGTGACTCTGGTGTTGGACATGACAGCCGATGAGCACAAGCAGTTATTGACGTCCGCGGTGGTGCGAGCACTCCACCTTGGACTGCAGGAACAAAAAGACATTGAAGCGGAGTATAAGAAATGAATGCATACGAAGAGCTATTGAAATTCCTGCAACCAAACGAAAAGGTTAGTTACGTTGTCTTCGGTGAGTGGGGTTGGGGTGAACCAAAGCCGGCGCCAGTGCCAAAAGATAAACAGTGTGTCTTGCTGACTTTGGAGGAGGCTAAGCCCCTAATGGACGGCTGGCAGTTTAACGGCGGGTACGGCACTGCAGAGTGTTACCCCGTGTATGTCTGGACAAATGAGCGCGTTATTTTTGTGGCAGAGTATGACGGTAGTACACACCTGACTTCGGTGCCACGCAACCCAACGGCTGAAGAGCCACACATGAAATAAGGAGAGACAGATGAGATTGATACCTTACCTTTGGGAAGCCATGGTGCCCTTCTTGGTTGGCCTATTTGTGGCCTACCTGATCGGTGCGTTTGTTGGGTTGTCGTTCAACCCAGCCCTATGGACTGACGGCCTGCGTTCTTTCATGCCAATTTGTGGCATGTGTATGGGGTCGGCTTTGTATACAAAACTGCGGATAGGTGGTGCCTATGATTATTGAAATCCTGATAGGCGCGATGATTATACTTATCATTTTGCTATTTATCCTGGCCATCCGTGCCGGTGGTAAGATGCTGGATGATCTGTTTGAGGATTAAATGCCCCGATCGGGTCATATTTGCACAAAAACACTATCAACTGACAAAAAATGCCCCGATCGGGGCACAAAGGAGAAAAATGATGACAGACGAACAAAGAATTAAATTTGAGTTGATGTTAGAGATGATGGACGAAGGTTGCAACAGTGTTATGGGCGAGCCAGACATACACGAGGACGCTAAAGATTTGGCCAAGGAGGTCTTAAAAGACTGTAACAAAATGCGTAAGTTACTGGAGCAAATATGACACAAGATGAAATGATTGCCAAGTTGACAGAGATGTTAGAGATACAACAAAAGTTGCATGAGACAGCGATAGATATGCTCAAGCCCGCAGTCGATGCGGCGTATCAGAAAGGCTACGCTGATGCAATGGGTTGGAAGACACAAAACCATATTGAGCATTTGCCCCCACAGGAGAAGAACACATGACACAAGATGAAATCATTGAAATGGCTAAACAGGCTGGCTTTGTTGATTACGAATTAGATGACGGCACTACAAATGCTTTTGATAAACGCTATGAAGCCTTTGCCAAACTGGTAGCAGAGCATGAGCGTGAGGCGTGTGCAGAAATTGCAGAAAGCAAACGCCATGCCCCACATTTTGTTCTAACTTCTATGCCTAGTCAAAATGGAACGGCAGTTGATATAGCAAATCTAATCAGAGCAAGGGGACAAGCATGACACAAGATGAAGAACTAAAAGCCTGCGTGAAGTCTTTCTTTGAGGATTATCTGAACATGAGAGAGTGTTCGGACTCAGGACGCATGTGGGCACCGATAGCGGTGAGTTGCGCTAGGGTGATGAAGCTGGAGCCCTTGGGTGAATTGTTGGAACGTATGCGCGTCCTAAGTGGCGCAGAAAAGGCCTATGATGACGAACTATGAAGACGAAGAGTTTAACCGCATAGAGCGCGAGTCTAAGATCAAGCAGGAGTATGTGTTGCAGGCATTGCACAACGAAAACAAACGGTTAGGTTTGTACTTAGACGCCTACGTGATTGATGAAATCATGGACGAGTTTGACTTTGAGAAGGCACACAAGGTCATGGAGTTCTTGGATTGGAAGTGGGGCGGTGGGGTGCCAACAATTGGCGATATGCGTAAGGTTGCACGAAATCTGTTAAAAGAGGCAGCTGAGGGTGATATCACAGCCATTGGGACTGGCGGTTTCCAGGTACGTAAACAGGTCGTGGATAACACCATATACCTTACGTTAGAGTTTGTAGTAACATCATGGAGTAATCATGATTAGACGAGAAGTATGGGTAACTGCGCCCTACCGCAGGGTGGACGACGACGATGACGACACACAGGTGTACCGTAAGCCATGGGTAGGGCTGACGGCCGAGGAAATTGAAGCAAGTAAACCAACTTCATCAAATGATGCGGTAGTTTGGGAGCTTGCTGTTGAATGGACAGAAGCAAAGTTAAGGAGTAAAAACTATGGGTGAAACAATGCGTCCTTGGTACACCATCGACGAGTTAAATGCGTGGGCTGACAAGTATCAAAACCAACAATGGCGCAATGCTGCAATCAGACTTGGTGAAGAGTTGGCATCTGTTGGACCCGATGGTTACTACGACATGGAAGCAAAAGACTGGCTCGACTGGGCCTTAAAACAAATCAAGGAGTAAAAACACATGATCGAGAACATAGCGTATATGCTATTATTTTTCACGTTAGGTTGCATAGTAACATTAGGTATGTTAGTGTGCATTTTTTATGTTAGTTCGATTAAAAGGGGTGAGTGATGTATTTGTACCAAGTGCCAAGACGTAGCCGTGTCCGTGTTGTGGAAACAGGCGAAGAGTTTAATTTTGACCACATTGACGGTGCGTATTCATACTGCACCGACGATGAGGGAAACGTGGTACACTTAACCGCGTGGGAAGAAGTCACAGTTGTAACACCAAAGAAGGAAAATGAAAATGCAGCCTAAGTTATCCAAAGTCCTAGAGGCATGTATCGAGAGCGGTATTGAGTTTGGGTACCGTCGTGCGTTTAAGCACACCGACACACCAACAGAGGAGCAGATCAAGGACGAGATCAGCAAGGAGATCTGGTTCCAGCTGTACGACTGGTTTGAGTTTGAACAGCAGGTCGAGGAGTAAAGCCCCGACCTTTGCATTAATATAGGACTATGATGAATAAACCAAAAGCACTACCGGTGCTGTTTGAAAACATACCGATGGAGTTGAAGCGGATCCCGCGGTGGGTGATGTGGAAATTTGTGGAGGTTGGTGAAGCGGACAACAAACGTTGGAGCAAACTGCCTTCACAACCCAACGGGCAGTCGGCTAAGTCAAACGATCCGTCAACGTGGACGGACTTTCTGGCGGTCCAGCAGGCCTATGAACAGCAACCCCAGCGCTTTGACGGCATTGGGTTTGTGTTTGACGACTCGGACAACCTGGCCGGCGTGGACCTGGACGACTGCTACGACCCGTTTCACTCTAAGTACACCAACACTGCGCTCGAGACGATTGCCAACCAAATTCAGGGTTACGCAGAGGTGTCCCCGTCTGGGACTGGCGTAAAGATTTTCACACGCGCGAACCTACAGTCGGCACACGTTGACCACGCGCTGGGTTTGGAGGTGTATAACCGCGGGCGTTACTTCACGGTGACCGGCAACCACATTGTTGGCGAGATTCCAGAGGATGAGCAGGATATCTCGAGCTTTGTGCCTGAGCGCACAATACACCGCACAGGGGACGCGTTTGCGGACTACGTGCCACCGTTGGAAGGCTATGACCTGCACAAGGTTGAGACAGATATATTGACGCGCCTAGACCCGAACTGTGGGTATGGGGACTGGCTGCAGGTTGGGTTTGCGTTACACCACCAGTTCAGCGGTGACCTGGAGGCACTGGACGTGTGGGAGCGGTGGAGCTATGGGGACGGACAGGTTGGTGCGTACGTGGCCAACGGTCCGATGAGCTGTGAGGGCAAGTGGCGCACGTTCCGTGGCCAGGGTGCCACACTGCGCTCGCTGATATTTAAGATCAACCAGGAGGCGCGCAAGGAGGCCATGGCGCGCGGTGAGATTGTGCTCGACGTAGGCAACCCTATTAACCACGCTAAAACGTTCTTAGACAACGTGTATTCGTGCGAGGAAGGGTACCGGTTGGTACACTATGCGGATGAGTTTTACGTGTACGTAGGGACGCATTATCAGATCATTGAGGAGGCGACGATCCGCTCCAAGTTATACATGTTCTTGGATAACTGCAAGAAGCCGGGTAAAAAGGGCGCGATAATTCCGTTCACACCCACACCGGCCAGCGTGTCGGCCGCTTTGGATGCGATCAAGGGTGTGGTGCACTTGGAGAATCAGCCTAACACCAAGCCACCGATCTGGTTGGAGGCGTACGCGCCTAACAAGCCAGAGGCGTCGCAGTTGATCAGCGTGAAGAACGGATTGTTTCACCTCAAGGATTATTTGATCCTGCCACATTCGCTGGGTTTTTTCACACAAAACTCACTGCCGTTCGAGTACAACCCGGACGCAAAATGTTCAGTATGGTTAACATTTTTGAACCAGGTTTGGCCGGATGACCAGGAGTCGATTGACTCGCTGCAGGAGATGTTTGGGTATATCCTGAGCGGTGACACGCGCCAGCAGAAGTTCTTCAACATCATTGGACCCCGCCGTTCAGGCAAGGGAACTATTAACAAGGTGCTGGTGTCGTTGCTTGGACAACACAACACGGTAGCGCCAGAATTGGGAGAACTTGGTGACTCATTTGGTCTACAGCCTTGGCTTGGCAAGCTACTGGCTTCTTTTACTGATGCTCGAGCCCCAGATCGTAATCGTTCTGCTGTTGTTGGCCAACTTTTGCGGATTGTTGGTGGTGATACGATTACTGTTAACCGCAAGAACAAAGAGGCGTGGAACGGATACCTGCCAACACGCATCGTGATCTACTCTAACGAGGCGTTGCAGTTGACAGAAAACTCTAACGCGTTGACCGGCCGTATGGTTGTGCTCAAGATGTCTAACAGCTTCTACGGCAAAGAGGACACCGACTTGTCGCACAAACTCGAGAGCGAGCTGGGTGGCATTTTTAACTGGGCGATCGAAGGGTTGACACGACGCATTGAGCGCGGTGGTTACTTCCTGCAGCCAAAGAGTGGCGAGGTTTATCTCGAGCTTATGCAAGAGATTGGTAACGTGCTTGGATCGTTTGCTGACGAGGCGTTGGAGTTTGATGCAACGACGTACGTTACAAAGGATGATGTATTCCGTTGTTACAAGCACTGGGCTATCAAGAAAAACATTCCGGTGGGCACAGACCTGGCGTTCAAGCGCCGGTTCTTAGCGTCGACGCAGGAGCACAGAATCACGGTGGACGTGATCCGTGAGAACGGTGAGCGCATCCACATCTACCGCGGTGTTAAGTTGAATGCCAAGGCTAAAAAATATATCGAGTCAATCAGTAACTTTGAACAGGAGATTTTCTAATGTCAGAACAAGCACGCATCGCGTACCAAGCATGGAACAGCAGGCACAAGGTTAACATGCAGGTGCACACCAACGAGCAGATGTTTATCATTGGCTTTGGTGAGTGCCAAGACATGATCAAGGAGTTATCAGAACTAATCCTTGACATGGAAAAAGAGATGAAGCGCATGAATGAACAAATCAACAAGCTCAAAAAAGATGCCAAAAAAGTATAACTACTTCTCAATCGATGCGGGCTTTTTTAAGGTCCGCATCCTTTTATGTTTTAGCAATAAAGAATTTCAAAAAATTTTAAAAGACCATGATATCAATATTAAAGCTGATGCGTTGGATATCGGTGTGGGGGAGACACACTATATCGCGGATGGTCGTGACGGCATTGTTGTTGTTGTTTTTGACCTTGATGCCTGCGATGATGGTCCTGCATTTCTTGCAGGGGTAATCGCGCACGAAGCCACCCACGCAGTGTGCCGTATTTTTGAGCACATTGGCGAAGACATTGAAGACATTGGTGAGGAGACACGTGCCTACTTGACTGAGCACATTGTTGCGCAGTTGACGCAGGGTGTGATTATTGAGAAAGAAAAGAATGCTAGAAAAGCAAATCGAGCAGTATCTAAACCAAAGGGTGAAGCAAGCGGGGGGCTTGAGTTACAAGTGGATATCAACGGTGACGGGAGTGCCGGACAGGATAGTGTTGCTAAACAAGAAGGTCCACTTCGTGGAGCTAAAGACAGCAAAGGGGATACTATCTCCAAGGCAGCAGGTGGTGTTCAGGGATCTCGAAAGCCAGGGATTTACCACAAGCGTAATCCGAAGCAAGTCTGACGTTGAGAGCTTTATAAGTGGCTGTTGATCCAAAGGTAAGGCAGATACAGGTTGCATGTGCAAAGGCAAAGGATCGGGCGCAGAAAAATAACGTGCCGTTTTCTTTGACCACTGAATATTTGTTGTCTATTGCTGGAGATGAGTGTCCTATCTTTCGCACGCCGTTTGTTTGGGGGCAGTCAAAGTTAGGCCACGGTGTGTCGTTAGAAAATGGACCAGAGTTAGATAGGATTGTCCCTAAGAAAGGTTATGTGGAAGGCAACGTCGCGTTCATATCGCGCAAAGCCAACCGCATTAAAGGCGCGGGGACAATGGTGCAACATTACGCAATAGCGGATTGGATATGGGAACAAACACGTGCTAGAAAGACATCAACTACACCAGTACCAGCTGGACATGATCGAGAAGGCGAAGGGGCAGCCATCACTGGGGCTGTTCATGGAGCCGGGCCTGGGCAAGACAGTGACAGCGTTGACGATAATAGCGGAGCAATTTACGGGCACTACGCTTATAGTGGCGCCTAAACGAGTAGCGGAGAACGTATGGGACAAGGAGATAACAAATTGGCAGCACCTCTCGAAGCTCTCATTGAGCAAAGTTTTAGGGACGCCGACGCAGCGGCAACTCGCGCTCAAACAGAACTCATCAATCTATGTTGTGAACTTAGAAAACTTGGTATGGTTGTTGGACGAGCCGATTACGTTCGACAACTTGGTAGTGGACGAGAGCAGCCGTTTCAAAGATCCATCAACCAAAAGGTTCAAAGCATTAAAGAAACATTTGAAATCATTCAAAAGACGCTTGATTCTGACTGGAACCCCATCTCCGCAGGGGGTTGGGGATTTATGGGCGCAAGTGGGAATCCTAGACTTAGGGCAAAGGTTAGAGAGCTCATTAACGAAGTTCAGGGACCTATACATGCAGCCGGATCAAATGAACCGACACACACGAGTGGTGTACAGTTGGAAACCGAAACCGGGGGCAGTGGAAGCGATCCAGCAAAAAATTTCCGACATATGCTTCAGCCTCCGCGCGAATGATTATTTGCAGCTTCCAGAGTGCACAAGGCTCTACCATAGGATAGCCCTTAGCAAGGATGAAACGGCGCAGTATGAGACCCTTAAAAAGGATCTGGTGCTGGGTATAAAAGAGTTTGAGATCACAGCGCCCACCGCAGCCGTGTTGTCTGGCAAATTGCTGCAGTTTACATCTGGCGCAATCTATACAGAGGACGGCAGCTGGGTGCGAACCAACAACGCTAAGATTGAGTTTTTGGAGTCGCTGCTGGAGGAATCCACGACACCCACGCTGATTTTCTACCACTTCAAACATTCCTTGGAGAGAATACTTGCAGCGTTTCCGTACGCTGAGGTGCTCAACGATGACAACATGCAGGCATGGCGCGACGGTAAGGTGCCGATCATGCTGGCGCACCCGCAGTCTGGTGGCATTGGTTTGAACCTGCAGTGCAACGCTGGCGCCCTGGCGCAGACTGTTTGGTACGACCTACCATGGAGTTCGGAGAATTACGTGCAGGCAAACGCGCGAATCTACCGCCAGGGACAAACCAAACCGGTGATCATCCATCACCTAACTGTAGAAAAAAGTATTGATATTCAGGCGGTAAATGTACTAGAAGGTAAAATAAATCTCCAAGAAGCCCTCCTAAACGCATTAAATTTGCATTAATATAAGCACGATGAAAACAACAACAAAATACAAAGTCAACGCGGCCCGCACCAAGTTGTCGGACGAAGAGATTGATCCCATTGAGCAGGACGAGCCGGATGCACACCCAGAAATCATTGCCGATGGTTGGGTGCCGTGGGATCCAGAGGATCTAAACGACATCCATAGGCTGATTGAGAACCGCATGCCAGAGAAGCAGCGTATTGTGTTGGAGGCGTTCTTGGAGGGCAAGACGCACAAAGACATAGATGTATCAGAGAAGTATTGGCGCTGGCATTTTGCCAAGGGCGTGGAGTTTATTAAGAAGGAATTACGCGTATGATTTTTGTTGTTGCGCATGGTGATGATGGGGTCACGGTTGAGTACGGCGACGAGCTAAACACTGAACTCTACCAAGACATTAAATGCATTTTCTTTTGTGATAATGAAGAAGAGGCTGAGATGGTTGTTCATGAAGTGATGAGATGGGGGGTAGCATGAACGATCCAGTTAATCAACCGAAGCATTACACAGAACATCCAAGCGGTGTGGAGTGTATTCAGATAACGGAGCACATGGGTTTTAACCTTGGTAATGCGATCAAATACATTTGGCGCGCAGACCTAAAAAACGACGCCGTTGAAGACCTTAAGAAGGCTAGATGGTACATATCACGAGAAATAGACCGGAGGAATAGCGATGCATTTAGAAGTAGATGATGACTTTTTAGACGAGATTGTTTGTCAAAGTTTGGTAGACACTTACGTTGGATTAATGCGCGACCTGGAGAAGGTGGAGCTAAAACAAATTGATCGCGCTGAAGAGGACGTAATGCTTTGGAAACGTGTGGCGTACGCCATTGAAATCCTGGGTGAGTGGTACTTCAGTGACTTTGAGGCGGCTGTTAAGAAACGGGAGAAGATTAAATGAAGTATTTTCACCAGTATGACCGGTTTGATCTGGAGCAAGATATCTTGAAAATATCAAACGTCTCAGACTTGATTGAAGAGTTTATGCGCCAGCATATTGATGGTCCAGTGCCGTTTGATGAGGACGAGTTGTTTAACAAACTCAACGGCATAAAAGAAGTGTTAGATATCCAAGCCCGCAGGTTGTGGGATGGGTTTGAAAGAATGATAGAGACCAAGCAATTTATTAACCAAAGGAGTGTAGAAAATGAGTGAAGAAGCGAAAGTTATGGATGATGCAATTGTTACTTTGCAGTATACGTTGCGCCAAATTAATGAATTAATTAACGCAATGAACAGGCCAACAAATACGCCGGTTATGGCTTGGGCAAATTACATCAATGACATACATATGCAAGTCGGTCCGCAGGTGCAAAAGTTAAATGAAGAACTGGAAAATAAAGATGAGCCAGCTGCTTAAGAACATGATGGTCAACGCGGGTATGGACAAAGGCAACCCGCTAAACCCTAAGCGCGCTGCCATGGCAGAGGCGTTGACTCGCACGTACCTTAACCAGGTTATGCCTGAGATCAAGGCCACCCTGCGGCATGTAGAGGCAATGAAAAGCCAGCCTGCCGCCAAGGGCGACGCTACAAAATAGTTTGCATTAATATAGATAGAGGGTTGGTTATGCAGTTGCCAAACCAAGTGATTAAGTTCATGCGGAGCGCTAAGGCGAGACAACGATAGCCAACTTTCTAAAACGTTGGTACTTATAAACATGTACGTACATAATGTTAAGTATTATGTACATTTTTATGTTAATTTGTAAATAATGAGAAACACTATCATGGCAACTAAACCCGGCTTGTATGCCAACATCCATGCAAAACAGGAACGTATCGCCAAGGGTTCTGGCGAGAAGATGCGCGCACCAGGCACCAAGGGCGCTCCTACATCACAGGCATTTAAAGAGTCTGCAAAGACCGCAAAGAAGAAAAAATAATGGCAACAAAGGCACTGTTCAAATTTACACCTGCGCATGCGGAGTTAGTTATTGAATTAGGTAAGCAAGGCGCATCACAAAAGACAATGTACGCCCAGCTGGGAATCAGCAAGGGCACAGCAGCGCGCCTCAAAAAAGAGGACCCCGCGTTCGCGGAAGCCATGGATATGGCCACCGTTCACGGGCAGGCATACTGGGAGACCCAGATCCTTGCAAACGTCGAGAATAAGGCCTTTAATAGCCGTCTGGCGGAGATTGCATTACGGGGACAATATCCCGATGACTACCGCGAGACACGCGACCAGAAGGTCGATCTTAAAGCTGAGGTTTCCATTGACTTTGCTGGGGCGGTAGGCGACCTAATAAAGCAGTTGAAGAGCGCAGGCTAACCGCCCTTCAGATAATAAAATAAACTTAAATAAAGGGTCCTTCGGGGCCCTTTTTGTTTGCATTAATATATTTACCGATAAACTTCTAAAAAGGTAAAAATGACTGCTCACGCATTATTGTCGGCCTCCGGATCAAAACGTTGGCTATCTTGCACACCGAGCGCACGCTTGGAGGCAACCCTCCCCGAACAAAACCGCAAAGTCGGTGGGTTCGATTTTTCACAGGAGGGCACAACGGCGCACTCTCTTGCTGAAATTAAACTGCGCCTTCAATTCGGACAAATAAAACGCGATGAGTATGAGACAGAATATGAGACCATTAAATCAACACCCTACTTCAATGACGATTTCGAGGCTAACGTCGATAATTACGTTCTGTATGTCCGCAGTCAAATTGGTGAAGGCGACACCCCGTTATTTGAGCAACGCGTCGACTTTAGTGATTGGGTTCCTGACGGTTTCGGGACAGCAGACGTGGTTATTCTTTCAAAGAATTCGATCCGCGTTATCGACCTCAAGTTCGGCAAAGGTATTGCAGTCTCAGCTACAGACAATCCCCAGCTACGACTATATGCGTTGGGCGCATGGTCGAAGTTTAGAGAAGAATATCCAGACATCAAGGAAGTCAGCTATACCATCCACCAGCCACGACTCGACAGCATTAGCACAGATGGTACAAGTCTTGACAAGCTCATCGATTGGGCAAGCTACTACGTCAAACCAAAAGCCAAGAAAGCGTGGAGCGGTGCGGGCGATTTCCTCCCCGGTGAATGGTGCCAATTTTGCCGTGCTAAAGCCCAGTGTCGCGCCCGCAGTGACTTCAACACAGAACTCGCAAGACTCGAATTCAAAGAAGCGGCGCTCCTCACAAACGAAGAGTTCTCAGAAGTCCTCGACAAAGCCAAGGGATTAAAGACCTGGGTCAATGACGTAGAAGAGTTTGCTGTGTCGCGCGCGGTGTATCACCAGATCGTACCACCAGGTTACAAGCTGGGCACAACGTCAACACACCGCAAGATCACAGACCACGCACTGGCTGCAACCGTGCTCAAAGAAAAGGGCATCGACGTTGGCGCGTTGTGGGAGGCACCCAAGCTGAAGTCATTGGCCACGCTAGAGAAGCTGGCACCCAAGGGGCAGGTTGTTACTTGGTTGGGTGAATTAATTGTGAAGCCAGATGGTGAACCCAAGTTGGTTAAGGTAAAAGAAACCGTGGAGGATGACTTCAAATGACACGTGAAGAACTAGCAGAAATGTACGGCGATGAGCTGTTGTTCTTAACCGAACCATACTTTGACGACGCAATCATGGGGGTTGTTTACCAGTGCAGTAAGCCATTGGTTTGCTACAACGTTGATAAGATTCTTGAAATACTTATGAAGGTCGACAAGATGAACGAAGTTGAAGCCATCGAGTATTACTACTTTAACATGGTCGGTTCATACGTCGGAGAAAACACTCCAGTATTCTTTGAGGAAATCGTATGAGTGCATGGTTAATTGCTGGCATCGGTTTGGTCTACTTCTACATTGGTTGCGATCTGTTGTTTAAGGGCAACACCGGCCTGGCAATTAGCTTCTTTGGCTACGCGCTAGGCAACGTGGGGCTTTACATGGTCGCAAAAGCTGGAGTAGAATGTGGTATATCTTGATTTAAATACCATCGCTAAAAGTGTTCCTCAAGTCATGGTGTCCCAGTACCTAAAAGACTTTGAGCAACTACCCGGCGGTGAGAAAAGAGATGATGTGCTTAGGTTGAGGCGTAGCATTCTGGATGTAACACAATGTGTGTGGGACCACCCAGAGTTAATGAAGAACCCCGACTACGTAAACGATCTCCAGAGAGTGTTAGCTATGCGAGAAGCAATGCGCACTTTGGGAGTTTTTTACGATGCATGAAAGTTTTTGCCAGATGTTTGCATTAATATCATGGCAAGAAAAGGTCAACGTGCCGGTACCTTCAAACCCGGTGCAATCTAAAATGGAAAAAGTCTAAAATGTCTAAATCAGTCAAAGCCAAGTTCGTTACTGGCAAAGTTCGTTTCTCTTTTGTGCACGTTTTCGAGCCTGCAGAGACACTGAACAAACAGTTGAAATACTCTGCATCTATTCTGATCCCCAAATCAGATACAGAAACAATCAAGCGCTTCACAGCGGCCTTTGAAGACATCAAGAAAGCTAACGCGGCCTTCTTTGGTGGTTCAGTGCCCAAGTTACTCAAAGGTGGCTTGCGTGATGGCGACGCAGAAAAAGATGATCCAATCTATGCGGGTCACTATTTCATCAACGCAAACTCTAACGAGAAGCCAGGCATTGTCGACGCCGACTTGGAACCGATCATGGATAAGAGCGAGTTCTACAGCGGTTGCTACGGCCGTGCTTCTATCACACTGTATCCATACGATGCAAGTGGTTCAAAGGGCATTGCAGCCGGTCTTAACAACGTTCAGAAGTTGGAAGACGGTGAGAAACTTGGTGGCGCTACAAACGCAGCAGCAGACTTCGCTGTGTAAGTAGGTTACATGTAACACGCGGGCGGATCACTATGTGGTTCGCCCTTTTTTATCAATCAATCAATAACAACAATACACCATGGATCAGTATCAGGAATATATTGCAGCAAGTCGTTACGCCCGTTTTCTAGATGACAAAGGCCGACGCGAAACTTGGGATGAAACCACACAACGTTTTGTAGATTACATTTTTAGCCGTACACCGGTTTTATCATCAAATAACAGTGAATTGCGCGACAAAATATATAACGCAATTAAAGACCTTAAAGTAATGCCTTCTATGCGCGCCATGATGACATCTGGCAAAGCAGCAGATCGTGACAACACCTGCATGTATAACTGCAGCTATTTGCCAGTGGACGACGTCAAGGCATTTGACGAAGCCATGTTCATTTTGCTCTGTGGCACCGGCGTTGGATTCTCTATAGAGAACAAATACGTGTCGCAGTTACCAGAGGTGCCAGAGAAGTTGTTTGACTCCGACCACGTGATCGCAGTGCATGACAGCAAAGAGGGTTGGGCTAAGTCTTTGCGTTTGTTGCTGGCACATCTATACGCCGGCGAGATCCCAAAATGGGACGTGTCTAAGGTACGTCCAGCTGGCGCGCGCTTGAAGACATTTGGTGGCCGTGCATCTGGTCCTGAGCCGTTGGTTGACTTGTTTAACTTTGCAGTCAACATGTTTAAGAACGCAAAGGGCCGTCGTTTGCACACACTCGAGTGCCATGACCTGATGTGTAAAATTGGTGAGGTTGTTGTGGTTGGTGGCGTGCGTCGCTCGGCCATGATTAGTTTGTCTGACCTGGATGATGAAAGGATCCGTTATGCTAAAGCTGGCCCTTGGTGGGAAACAGCGCCCCACCGCGCTCTTGCGAACAACAGTGCGGTGTATAGTGAAACACCTACTGTTGGAAAGTTCATGGAAGAGTGGTTGTCACTTTACAACTCCCATTCCGGTGAGAGAGGGATTTTTAATCGGGAAGCTGCTCAAAAGACGGTTGCAAAATATGGGCATAGAGATCCAAACTTTGAGTTCGGAACTAATCCTTGCTCGGAGATTATCCTCAGACCGAATCAGTTCTGTAATCTTACTGAGGTTATAGCGCGCCACGATGACACGCCTGAGACCTTGATTGAAAAGGTTAAGCTGGCAACGATCCTGGGCACCATCCAGTCGACGTTTACCAAGTTTCCGTACCTGCGTAAGGTGTGGCAACGTAACACCGAAGAGGAGCGCTTGTTGGGCGTTTCCATCACTGGCATTTACGATAACAAACTACTCTGCACAGAGGGAGAAAAGTTAAATGAATTACTCGACACCTTGCGAGAAACTGCTCGCGTTACTAATACAGAATGGGCATCCATCCTCGGAATACCTGAAAGCTGTGCTATCACATGTGTCAAACCGAGTGGGACAGTCTCCCAGCTCACTGACACCGCTTCTGGAATTCATCCAAGGCACGCCAAATATTACATCCGAAGAGTACGAGGCGATAAGAAAGACCCTCTTAGCCAGTTTCTTAGAGAGACCGGAGTACCTGCCGAGGACTGTGTCTACAAACCTGAACAGACTGTGGTCTTCTCTTTCCCCCAACGAGCACCCGATGGCCTTACGCGAGCAGATGTCACACCTATTGGACACCTCTCTTTATGGCTCACCTATCAGCAACATTGGTGCGAACATAAACCGTCTGTTACAATATCCGTTGAAGAGAAAGATTGGCCAAGCGTTGGAGCGTGGACGTGGGACCATTTTGCTGAAATTAGCGGCGTTTCATACCTCCCATACGATGGCGGCACATATCGCCAGGCGCCATACGAGGAGTGCACTAAAGAGGAATATGACGAACTTAAAGCTAAAATGCCTGTCATTGATTGGACTGCTTTTAAAGAAGTTACGGACAACGTAGAGGGCGCTCAAATGCTCGCTTGCGTTGCCGGAGTTTGTGAGATATAATAGTTTTCCTTGTAGTGGTGTTCGGGGGGCTACGGCCCCCCATTTTTTCCGCCGATTCGTCGGCATGCCTTGGGAGCAATAATGATTTATTCGATAGACTTTGAAACGCGTAGTTTGGCCAACCTACCAGATGTTGGGCTAGACAACTACGCAAACGATTACACAACAGAAGTGTTGTGTATTGCATTTGGCACAACGTCCGATAAAGTGGACGTTATGACACCAAAAGACACAAAAGGTCCGCTAGACCGGCTTTTATGTCACGTGGGCGAAGGTGGCAAGATACAAGCATGGAATGCCATGTTTGAATACGCGATCTGGAACTGCGTATGTGTGCCAAAGTATGGCTGGCCTGAGCTCAAACTGGAACAATGTATTGACTCCATGGCGATTGCAGCCGCAAGTAATATCCCCCAGGGTTTGGATGACGCCGGCACCTTCATGGATGCAGCCCATAAAAAAGACCCCATCGGGGCCAAGTTGATTCAGAAGTTGTGCAAACCAAACCGCAAGGGTGAGTTTGAGAATGATCCGGAACTGCTTGCACAGTTGTATGAATACTGTAAGCAAGACGTAAGAACAGAGATGTCCATCGTTGCCGGCCTGCGCGCGCTGAATGCCGAAGAACAGCGCGTTTGGGAACTCACACAGCGCATTAACCTGCGTGGTGTGCCAGTCAATCCAAAGGAGCTTCAGAACGCTGTAAAGGCCGTAGAAGCGGCCCAAAACAAGTTGGATGAGGAGACGGTAGCCCTAACCGGTTGCAAGCCCTCAGAGCGCGCTAAATTGCTTGATTGGTTAAATGCGCGCGGTGCCAAACTAGACGACATGACCGAGAAGACCGTTTCAGCTAAGTTAGTAAGCGCCAGCTTACCACCAGATGTTAAACGTGCTTTACAGTTACGCCAAGAAGGCAGCCAGACTAGCGTGGCTAAGTACGCTAAAATGTTAGAGATTCAAAGAAATGGGAAAATACGAAATACCTTGGTCTATCACGGCGCGTCTACTGGCCGTTGGTCTTCGCGTGGTGGACTTAATCTCCAAAATATTGCACGTCCCGTTCTTAACGACAAACAAATTGAAGAAGCGATTGTCCGTGTCTTTGAGCAGGGAGCTGGCGAAATGTCCGAACTCGCCTCACTCGTTCGTTCTGCTATCTGTGCTCCTGACGGATTTACCTTCGTGGACGTCGATTTTAGCTCGATCGAAAACAGGGTGGGTGTATATATTGCAGCCCAAGCAAACAAAGTGGAACTTTTCAGAAAGGGATTAGATGAGTATAAAGTCTTTGCATCGGAAAGCCTATATCATGTACCTTACGATCAGGTTACGAAGGATCAACGGCAGGTTTCCAAATCCGCAGTTCTTGGAGCAATGTTCGGACAAGGGTCTAAAGGACTTGTCAAATACGCTGAGGGGATGGGAGTCAGACTATCAGAAGCGCAAGCAAAAAATGCGGTAGACAACTACCGCACTTCATACCACAAGGTTAAGGCTTTGTGGGGTGCCTGCGAAGAAGCAGCAATCCAGGCAATACAGAACCCAGGGGAGCCGTATAAAGCCGGCCGTTATTTGACCATGAAGGTCGCCAAAGATGCGCTGTGGATGCAGTTACCTAGCAAGCGTTTGATCTGTTGGCAGAGGCCACAGGCTGAGCTCGTCACCACCCCATGGGGTGCTGAAAAGCTCGGTGTCACAGTCGCCAGCCAGAACACCTACACGCGCGTCTGGGGGCGTAACCAACTCATCGGGTCTAGCATATTCCAATCTGGGGTCCAGGGAACTGCGCGTGATTTTCTGGCCTTTGCTATGCTTAGCCTTGAAGACGCCGGTTACAACGTGTGTAATAGTATCCATGATGAAGTGCTCCTAATTGTGCCAGAACAAAACGCAGAGCCCATGTTGGAGGATGTTGTTCGTATTATGACAACTCCGCCTTCATGGGCTCCTGATTTTCCTCTTGCAGCTGAGGGTTGGTTCGGAAAACGTTACAGAAAGTGACCCAACTTTACAATTCTTTACACTGTATACAGTGTTATACAGTGTTTTTTATTGTATAATGTATTTGTGTCGATAATGGCACACAAACTAAAAAGGCTAAAAATGAAACAGATTATTAAATCCGCGTTGGCTATTGACGAGTTGGCTTACGACCTCGAAAACATTTCAACCGACGACAAGAAACAAATCGAAGATTACACCGACTTGGAAATTGTCAAAGAAGCCGAGTATGTGTTGTCGACCTTTTATGAGTCAGGCCACATTAATGGTGATGCACTTGCCGGTGAGTTTGACCACACCGATGACCCACACGGCAGGAAATGGGCCCGTGGTGAAGTTCGTAAACTTAAAGCGTTTATTAAAAAGTACGGTTAATTAACACTTCCACTTACGTAGCGACTTGTTGATGCGTGAGTCTGGATCGTTGGCCGTTTCAGACGACGTATTCTTTTTCTTCATGCCTTCCATCCGGGCACAGAAAGAATCTCTACGTGATCCACCCTCGGGCTGCGGTGCTTTTAAGTGAGCGCCGTGTTCACGGTTGTATGACGCACGTCCAGCAGCGTTCAATCCACCTTCTGGGTTCTTACCCTCTGAGCGTTGCCATGCTGGTGTAGCGTGTCCACCACCGGCATAGTGCTTGCCCTCAAAGTCAGACAGCAACAAACGCGGGTCTTCCCAGTGCGATGACTCGAGGCCACCTTTTGGCACCATAACTAACGGACCAGACTGTAGCTTCTCGGTTGCGGAGAAAACTGGTAAGCCGGTAGACTTGTCATAGAACTGAGAGTTACGGCGTGGGTCCATGCCGATCTGTGTCCAGTTAGGATCGTTCAGATACTCTTGCATCATGCGGCGCACTTCGTCATCGTGGGTGCCGATGTTAGTACCCTTCATAAGCGCAAAAGGGGACTTTCCAGAGCCCATTTCAGCGCCCATAGGGGTAAGGGCCTGCTCCTTGGTTCCAAGGCCTACACGAACCGCCTGGTTGGGTTTAGAGCTAAATTCAACATCCTTCAGGTGACCAGTGCGGTTGTAGCTGATTGGAGCGCCCTTTGCGTTGTGCACGGTGTCTACGTACACGCCGTTTTGTGTGTAAGCTGGGATATCCAGTCGATTGCCTACCTGCATGCCAACGGGAACCTCAGCCAATGCTTTAGGTTGCTTGTTTGCCATCAACGCTGCGCGGATCTGTTCGTTGGTATAGTTTGGTGGCAGCTCGTTCCATTTGCGAATAGGCAAGTGCTTATTTAAAATGTCCATGCGCTCAGCGTTGGAGATGTGCCCACGTAAGTATGCTTCCAATGCCTGAGCCACTTCAGGGACCTGGCTGATTACTTTACCGACAGCCTTACCGCCGGCGTAGCCCTCGACCTCACCACCTTCTTTCTTAGTGATGTCTGGGTCTAATGGGTTGAAAGAACCTTCATTACCGATTGCAGATTTAATTTGTTCTGGCTTGTACAGACCTAAATTCTTTTGCCCACCTTCTTGCACGAAGTACGAATCATGGCCAAGGTTTTTAATGCCAGCTTGTACGTGTGGGAGCTCGAGTAAATTCCAAGCACCGTGACTTAAAGAATGAGTAGATGGTGCGCCATCGGCTTTGCTGAGTTCGTTAAACAATGATTCAACATGCTGTGGGTTCTCGTAGTCGAAAGGGTTTGTTGCATTCACATGCACAGGCATAATGTTTTGACGTGCAGGCAGTCCCAAATTAACAACGGTATCTAAGTTGTCGTAACCGCCGCCACGCATAATGTCCAGAAACTCTTTATCGGGCATTCTGTCTTTTACATTTTTCACTAACCGTTGCTGGTGAGCGTCACCGAACGTTTGAGCGAATCGTGGGTTAGACGTAACAAAAATAGTGTTAGCGGTTCTTGGCTTGAATTCTGTTATGTCGCTGGATGTGCCGTGGTACATCGGCGTTTTAACAACACTGTTTTCTAAATACTTGGCCTTGTTGGCCTCCCGCTCAGCCGCGGGCAATATCTTTTTTCCGATGTACTCCAACGCACCAGTCACAGCCTTTCCGCCAGCGTAACCCTGCACTTCACCACCTTCGGCGTGACCAGCTTTTTGCAGGTTAGTCAAATACTCCTCAGTGATTCGCTGGGGGTTGTTCATGTATGAGAACCATGCGTTACCATGTGTCTTACCTGGTGCGCGCGCGTTGATCTCGTTATACCAATCAGGTACAGCTAAGTTTTGTGGCACAGGATTAAACTGCACGCCTTGGTCTTTACCAAACACAGCGTAGTTGTAATCGGGATGGAAGTCTTGTGTAAACTGTGCATTCCTAGTTGGGTCGACTGTAAACAAACGAGAGCCAACAGAACTTGTTGGAACACCCTCTGTTATCGGATCACGGTGTGATCGCAAGATGTTTTCGTAGTCTGGCATAGCGATGCCGCTCTTGGTTGAGCCAACACCTTTACCCATACCAAGCATATCAGCCAACGCAGCACGGCGTGCAAATGTATCACCACCCAATTCTTGTGCGGCAAACTTGTCTTGGATGTCAAACTTCTGTGGGAAGACAAGAGGTTTACCAGGAGCAGGGCGCAAGGTTTCAATGCGCTTGTTAATTAAATCAATCTGCTCTGGTGTCAAATCTCTTTTGTAATGTTGTTGCAAAATGTCATTGAAAACCGTTTTGTTGGATTTCAATTGATCCGGTGCGCCAATGTATGTTGACCAAACCGTGTTGTCATTACTACGCTTGACCATGTCTTGTGCATGCTTCTCAGCGTCGTTCATCCACACAACGCCGTGCTGTTGATGCAATGGCTTTATATTTTGGAAGTTAGGAAATTGATTGCCACCCATACGATCCCCATGCACACCAAAATTATCTGTCTGTGTTAGACCTAGATACTTTCCTTCGTGTGGTGCCAACGCTTCGCTTGCTCTTACGATTTGTGTTGGCCGGGGTTTGAACAAAAAATCCAGCGCACCTTTGACGGCTTTTCCACCAGCATAGCCTTGTATAGATCCACCGGCTGCGTGGTTTATATTGCTTTCATCTTGTTGCTGAGATGGGGAAATCAACTTGCGCTCAAGGTAATTAATTGCAGGTGCTGCAGTGCTAACTACAGGGCCTAACAGTTTTGCAAGTCCTTTGTATTTTTGCGGTATGAATTTTTCAACCATTCCCGCACCATAAGGAGCTGCAGCACCAGCGGCCGAAACAGTTGCCTCAAATGGGTTTTGTGCTTGCAACAAATCGCCAACGTTATAGCCAGTCATAAAGCGTTTAGCTACAGGGGCGCTACTAATATTATTAGCGATTTTAGCTGGTACGTTGGTTGAATTAATTTGAGCCAAACGATTAGCACGCAGCTCCGCGGCCATCTTAGCTTTGTTACTTAATGCCTCTTTAGCGGAGGTTTCAGCTGTTTTGGCTTCACTAACCAGTTTGTTGTACTCAGCCTCTGGAATTAGAAAATTAGATGTCCCTGGTTTAATTTTGTAGCCGGGGCTTTTTGCTTCCAACGCGTCGGCTTGTTTGTGCAACGCAGCTTCGTGCTCAAGACTTGTACCGCCCAGGTAACCGCGGCCATATTGGCCGGTACGCTCGTCTTTACCCGACGCCCAATTAACCACATCGGTTGGGCCACTTGGGCGTGGTGGTTGGCCCGCTTGCGTTACGCGCGCGCTGACCTGACTGGGAGATGCAAAAGTTTTTGAAGGTGTTGTGGTATCCATTGAAGGAACACCCTTACTCCCAGCAACAGATAATGCTACGCCCTTGAGCTTGTTAGCAGCATAACCAGCAGCAGCGGGAGCTGCCGCGGCAATTGTGCCATACACAACGTTAGTAGCGTTGTTGGGTTCAGAAAGAGTTGACTCTTGTGTGGGGGCGGGCGCTTCTGTTTTGGGCAGTGCCTGTCCACGCATTTCATTTAAAAATTGGTCGTCAGTGACACCATCTTTTAAATACGCGTCACGATCCACACCGTGGAGTTTTGCCAGCTCAGCGGCAACTACATCTGCGGGGTGATCTTTTAAAGCAGCATCAATGTCAATGTGTTCGTCACCCATGATTAACCTTTGATTTTGTATTTGTTTAAAATGCTGCCCGAAGAGCCGGAACCGGATCCAGCTTTTTTAGCCTCATCGACAGATAACTTTTTAATTTCAATTGGTGTGCCTTTTGTCAGAGCACGTTGCGCCGCTAAATGCTGATCAATCATGTTGTCATATTCGCGAGATTGAATAAAATCGCCCCAGTTTTTGCCGGGATGCGCAGGTGCCCATTGGTCACGGAATGTGCGGTGGCCGTCCAACACAAATTCTGCGTTGTTCTTAGTGACTTGAGCAAACAGTTTGTTTGTTGCAGGTGTAAAGTCTGAGCTCACGCCCTTACCAGTTGCGCCCAGTTTTTCTAAGCCAATTCCAAGGCGAGCGCCGTGGAACATGTCAGCGGTGTATTGGATACCCAACGATGCTGCGTCTGTTTTAAGTTGGTTAAACGCTGTACGTTCGGCTTCGGTGAAGCCCAAAGACGCCATTGCGGTTTCCATGCGATCTTTGTCAAACAAGTGACCTGGCACGTTGTTCAAGACACCAACAAGAGCGGAAGCTGCTTTGTTGCCGCCGTTGAAATATCCCATCAACTTACGGTAAACCGGGTCGTTGGCCATTGCAATAACACGATCAGCTGCTGCAATTGTGTTAGAAGCCTTTTCTTTTTGTTCCGGGATTTTAGCGTATTCTTCACCATAAATTTTATTAGATGCCTTACCGGTTTCAGCGGCAACATCAATAGCAGATTTAGCACCGTGCTCACCAATGTTGATATTGGATTGTGCTTGTGCCTTTTGCAACTCAGTTGCTGTTTCGGCGTTCTTAGCGCGTTGTGTAACGTACTGTTGAGTTCCTGGGGTAAATGTGTTTGGCAAACCCGTATCATCAGACTTACCTGGAACAGCAGGCTTAGGTGTAAATGAGGGAGCACCGAGGTCTTCAACTCGTTTTACAAATTCCATGCTTTGCTTTGCAAGTGCTGGGTTTGGTGTTTGGCTTGTAAATGGGCTAAGTTGTGGCCTAATATCAGGACTACTAATAGGTTTAGCAGGCGCTTGTGCTGGCATAGCAGGTTTAGCTGCGCTAGGCGTTGGTGCCGGAGGAGACACTTGTGCCGGCGCTTGTGCTGGTATAGCAGGCATTTGTGCTGGTATAGCAGGCATTTGTGTTGCGCCAGGAGTAGTCGTATCAGCGACATTAGGTGTTTGGACATTTGCATTGCCCAGCGTATACCTACGAGTTTCACCAGAAGGAAGAATATCTTCATACACGCCGAAGGTTTTATCTTGCACTTGACGGCGCATGCGTTCTTTTTCAGGACCTTCAGGCATAGCGTTAATAAACTCCATGTTTTTCTGGAGCTCTGGCTTCTTAACCTCAAAGTCTTGCACCATCTTGGCAAGAGCATCAAATTGTCCCTCAGCCGCCAATCGACGACCTTGGCCCTGCAACGAAGGGGGCAGGCTGTTAATCATTTGCTGCACTGGTGAGCCACCGCCTTGAGGTGCGCCAGCTTGTGTTGCGCCTTGTGCACCGCCTTGGGGTGTGCCGTTCATCATGGCACTTGTTGAGGCTTGCTGAGCCATCTGACCACGCAATGTGGCCATGTTGGCGCGCATTTGGAACAGGCTTTCATCACGCAAACGCTTCTCTTGATCACGAGCAGCCATAGCAGAGCCCGGATCGCGTGACGTAATTGCTACAGCGTCCTTCATGCCTTCAAGGAATGTGTTAAAACGTCCAAGGTTACTGTCAGGCACACGACGTGAGTATTCTTCTTGCATGGCGTCTAACAACGCTTGGCCTTGAAGCGCACCTTTTGTGGAAATCTTTTGACCGCCAACGTTAATTGTGCTTGTGCCTTGTAAGCCGCCAGTTGATGGCGTTTCAGTATTGTCTTCTGATATTGCGGACAAACCGCCAGATGTGTCTTTAGCCATGTTTATCCTTATTAGGGTCCGTATTCCAACGTATCGGGGTCTACATAACCTTCACCATACGGGTTCTGCACATAGCCCATTGCGTCGGCTGTTTCTTGATCCATTGTACCACCGGACGAAGATGCATCAGCACCCGAAACAGGGACTGATGAACCCGTGTCAATATAAGGCTTACCAGTTGATGAGTCGGTGTTGTTCCACCAATTTTTAATATCCGTACCCGCTTTACCAAGGTTGTCTAATACTCCGGGAACGTAACCTGAAGTTCCGGGGGTGCCCTTAGCGTACAAAGCGTTTAAGCCGCCGCTAACAGCACTACCCAAGCCAGTGATAGCTTGCAAAGTAGAAGGTGTTTGTGTTGTGCTGACAGTCGATGGTGCGTTGACGCTGGCCAAGATGTTGCCTTGGTTGGCAAGTGTTGTGAACGGTGCGACCATCTGCTCTTTGCCAACGTTCATGGCGTTAGTAATGCCTTGCTGCGCCACATTGCCCATGTTTGTCGCAGCCTGCGCGCCCGTCTGTTGGTTTTGCAGCGCGGCTTGCTGTTGGTTGCTAAACAGTTTGTTCATGGCGTCACCCATAGCAACATTAGTTGCTACCTGACCACGCAAACTACCAAAGTTTCCGCTGCCAATTGAAGGTGCAGCAGCACCTGCTGCAATGTAAGGCATCTCGCCTTGCAGTTGGTTTCTTTGAGCTTGAAACAAACCACCAAGTGCGGTGTTTGTATTTGGTGTTACTGCGCCAGTGTTTGGATCAGTAATCCATGGATTAGCTGCACCTGCCGCAATGTTTCCCAGTGTATTTGTCGCAGTTGTAAACGGGTTATTGGGGCCAGATAATGTTTTGATCGCACCCTGTGCAACAGTCTGCCCCAACTGCGGCGCTGCTGCAGCTGCGTTTGTTGCGCCGGTTACCAGGTTTTGTTGCGCGGTGTTATACCAATCGGGCAGCGACGTGACCGATGATCCGGATGTTTGTGTTAAACTAGATAAAGCGGACATATTTATGCAACTTTCTTTTGTGCTTCTTGCAGATAAGCTAACGGCCCTTTTGAATCAGGCGGTAAATGATCGGGGTGTGCGTCGCGTTTATGCTCGCGAATAGCTTTCATAAACTGATCCAACACGGAGGCACCGAATTCATTTGATCCGTTGCCTAAACTTGCCACAACGTCAGCGGGAATAACAAACTCACCGTTGGCCAACATAGCTGGAATCGAGTCGGAGGTGCCGTCGCCGTCGCCCGTAACGTATCTGTTCTCGATTGATTTTAAACCACCTTCGCTATAAAACTCTGGCTGGTGTTCACCAACTTCGTGGCCTTCGCTGTGGCTTTCAAAACGCTGTGGCCCGACTTGTGGCCGAGCCATTGGGTGCAACATTGATTGCAAAAATTGAGCGCGCCCGCGGGTAAATTGGGGCTGCATGCTGACAGACGAGCCTTCCGCGTAACCCATCATGCCGTCTGTGTAAGGCGACGGGGCTTGCGCTTGTTGTTGCGGGGTGTATATTTCCCGAAACGTTGGTTGTCCAACTAAATTGATTGCGCTGCCCTTTACAAGATGCGGCGTAAAATCTAATTTGGGGTCTTGGTACCCGCTGGTTCCAGTTGTGCTCATAGTGTTTGTTCCTGCCGGTGCTGGTGCTATTGTTGGTGCCGGTGCTGGTGCTATTGTTGGTGCCGACGTGGGTCTTGATGGTGGTTTTGGCGTTGATATTGAGCCCGTGCCACTTGGAATTCTTATAGGGCCAAAGCCATCGTCTGGCTGCTCTTCTTCAGGTGGCTGCTCTTCTTCAGGTGGCTGCTCTTCTTCAGGTGGCTGCTCTTCTTCAGGTGGCTGCTCTTCTTCAGGTGGCTGCTCTTCTTCAACGGTCTGATCAATAGATGGCAAACCGGGGACGTTAGTATCCAGCTCTTCTTCAGGTGGCTGCTCTTCTTCAGGTTGTTGAACATCAGGCATATCAGGCACGCTGGTGTCTGCGCCGCCAATTAAATTAGTAGCTGCGTCAACATCGCCGTTTGCCAAAGCAGTAATAACATCTTCGTTGCCGTTAACTACAGCGTCCACTAAATCGGGGTTATTAGAAGTGATTGCTGTATTTAGCGCGTCTTGATTGGTCTGTACCACAGTGTCCAAAGTGCTTGGAGGTGCAGTTTCAACAGGAGCCTCTTGATTCACAATTGGGTCAACTGCATCCAACCCACCGGTCGGCGCTTTTAGTTCAGGCACCGGTTCTGGTGTTGGAGGTGCTACCACATCCAACCCACCCATTGGTGCTTCGGGTTCAGGCACTGGTTCTGGTTCGGGTGCTGGGGGTGCTACCACATCCAATCCACCCATTGGCGCTTCTGGTTCAGGCACCGGTTCTCGTGTTGGGGGCGCTACTACATCTAATCCACGAGTTGGCGCTTTTAATTCAGGTACTGGTTCGGATGCTGGTGTTGGTGCTACCACATCCAATCCACCAGTCGGTGCTTCTGGTTCAGGCACCGGTGCTGGTGCTGTTTGACTTAAAATTTTACCAGACAATGAGTCAACAACTTGCGTTGTTCCATCGGCAAATTTTTCAACAGTCGTTCCATCGTCCTGCGCCTCAGCGCCAACAAGCTCGGAATCAGGTTGCGTAAATTGCGGAACGGATGGCGTAGGCGCGGGCTGCGGGACAACTGGTGCGGGTTCTGGTGCTACTGGTGTGGGTTCTGGTGCAACAGGTGCAGGTGCAGGTGTTGGTTCTGGTGCAGGTGCAGGTGCAGGTGCAGGTGTTGGTTCTGGTGCAGGTGTTGGTGCAGGTGCAGGTGCAGGTGCAGGTGCAGGTGTAGGCTCAGCTTGTTTTTGCAACAAATCTTGAGCTTCTTTTACTGCGTCTTTGGCAATAGCTGAAACTATGTTGGTTTGGTCTTTAGTAATTTGATCTTCGTACCTAGCAACTAAATAGCCAACATTTTTTGACTCGTAATCGTTTGCCCTATTTATTTCTTCTACTTTATTGGTTATAGAAGTTAATGGATTTTCATACGTAGATTTGTAATACTGTCTATCTTTTTCAGCTTCGGCATGTACGTTGGAAAACTCTTCAGATTTTGTAGACATATCTGCGCCTAGCAAATTCATTTTGTCTACAAGTGAATTGGCAAGTTCAACTTCTTTTGCAGCCGTATTTACGTAATAATCCCCCGAAAACTTTGAATAATAATTGTACCTATTAACGGCACTATCATATTCCATCTTTGATTTATTATATTGGTTTTGGTCAGTTTGTAAAGAATTATAAAGTTGGTTTTCTTTGTCTTGAGTTGGCGCAAGATTCTTATTGAACCAATCGCTGGCTTGAGAACTAAGTTTAGTATATTGACTAACTAAACCTTTACCCATCTCATTGTTTTTATTTATCTGGTCTATTTTTCCAGACAACGCAGCTTGGATAGCTGTAGATGCAACCGATGCACCAATAGCAGCGCCTATGTCTTTACCGCCAAGTACAGCTTTAATTGCTGCCGTTGAGGCGTTTGAAAGGATTTGGTTATCTACTTTTGTAAAACCTTGTTGTGCAAGTTGATTTGATATAGTTGCGTTAATCGCACCAGTTGCACCAGCGGTTAATACCTGCTGAAGATTTTGCCCTTTTAACACAGCAACAGCAGCCATGCCAGATGAGCTGCCAACAATTTGCTTAATCAACGCACTTTCAGTTCCAACTGCGCCGGCTGCGTAGCTACCTATTTTGCTACCTGCATAAGCCGTAAGCGCAGATAAAGCTATTTGATTGATGTTGCCGCCGTTTGCCGCCGCCACTGCTGCGTTAGCAATTATTGGCGGAACACCTAAAGATGTTAATGCTACCGTTTCAATAGTTGGCAGCGGGTTGCGAAGTATTGCGTCCACTGTTTTATTTACAGCGTTAAATGCGCTCCCAACACCATTAAGTATTTTTTTAGTAGAACCGGGAAGCCCCAAGATTATTCCACCAAAACCGTTAACGGTATTCTCAAGTTCTTGTAACGGATTACACATGGACCGTTCCCTTGTATAAAGGTTGGCCCTTATCGTCGTTTCCAACGTTTTCTACATCAACTTCATAACCCGTGTGCTGCAACATTTTTATAATTTGGGGATTTTCTGTTATCCCAAAAACTGTGTGGAACTTTGCAGCCTTCATGGCCTTAAAAAACTCTTTAGTATTTTTCAAAAAGTTTTTAGGACTATCGGCGTTAAACACAAACATCTGTGCAGTGCCTTGTTCCAAAAGTTTTATTAAAAATAACGTGTTGCCGGCCCGCATTATGCGGTACTGGTTTGATTCCAACATGGAATGCAACGCGGCATACGCTTGTCTCCAATCCTGACCTGAATCCTTAATCTCGTCACAATTCTTGACAATGTCTTGCGTAGACATTGTCGCGTTATTTTGTGCTTGGGATTTGTTTATTGGCATATATTCTACGTATATTAATGCAAAAAAATCAGTGAGTTGGCCCGTTAATTGCTAAGGAAACGTCTTCGGCCCACTCTTGCCAAGTCTCAAACATTTCAGGTGATTGCAGGCCATAGGCTGCAAAAGACGGCGCGCTCACAATCTGGTTGGCAATCTCTTTCCATTCCAGCTCGTGGCCCTGCCCAATTGGTTCTTGGCCGTACCATTGGATGAAGTTGCCAACCCATTCCTCAAAACCGCAATAGGCGGTGCTAAACGGGAACGACTGGACAATCTTATTCGTCATGGGCGCTCATCACCGTATTCGCAAGTAATGATGTTTCGACCCATCTCAAAGCTGCCGCCAAGCTCGTTTGACTCAAACTTCAACCGCATCAAACGATACTCGACACGCAAGTCAATCTTACCGGCGTCGGCATTAAAATAATAAGGGCCTGACACCTGCGTATTTATGTCGTCATCCGCAAACCTACGCCCCAAAACGCTCATGGCAATTGTTCCAGTTTGAACAAAGTTGGGTTCAAAACGGCGTAAATGCATGCGGCGGTTAACGCCCTGTGCGTTGTCCCCGCTTGGCGTACCGCCGACCCAGCTAATATCGCTGGTTGTGACGCGCGAATAAATGGCCGTAGAACCGTTTAAACCTACGCGATCTACGCCAAATTCATGCTGCCAAAGGTTATATCCGCCGGTAACAGCAAACACGTCCTGCCCTGTGGTAATTGCTGGGCTAAAATTTGTTGCGCAAGTTACCTTGGTAACACCGGGCGCTCCAATTGTTGTATTAACAATATTAACGCTGTTGGTAATTACATAGGTTGGAGCAGCTGGGTCCTGTAAAAACGCAACAGAATCTCCGGGGCTAAACGTTGACGTCTGGTTACCAGCTAAATAAAATTGGTTTGCCGCTGGTGCAGACTGCCCTGTCGGTGTGGCAATTGTTAATTGCGGTGTGTAGTAAATCGGCTCGTAGTTCCAATCACACCAAATAGGTGTTGGCAATAGTTCAGTTGTGTAGCCGCATGAGCGTTGAGCTCCGGGAGCTTGGCCAGCGTCGTACCAAATTTGATCTTTGGTGTTGTAAATGATGGCATCGGTGCATTCCGTTGCCTCACCACGGGGATAAAAAAACCAAACCTCGTTGAAGCGCGGGATCTTAGTTGCCCATACTTTTTGACGTTGCGAAAAATTGATGTTATCAAACAGGTAGTTTACGTTCTTATCGTTAGGCAATACCTTAACCGACCCGTTATACAGATAAAACCTATCTACGCCCATCCAAAAGTATATGCCATCCAGTTCAACAATACCCGCGGATGACATAACAGAGATTTGGCTGGAAACAATATCGTAGTTCCAATACAGTGGCGCGTTGGCCGCAGTAAACGAAACACGAATTAAACTATCAGTCGACCAAAACAATCCGGAAGGTGCGTTTGTACCTCCGCGAACAGTTGCGCCCTTAACAATTTTTGAAGCAGAAACGTTAACTTGGTTAGCGTATGGTCCGTTCCAATCGTACAAAGATTGTTTATTATATTCGGCTGCACTTGTTTGAGTGCTTACGTTATTGTTGGCAATGTAACCGTATGAGCCGTACACAAAAATGAACGGGTACAACACACAAACACCACCATCAACGGAGATAGGTTTGTACGTTGGGTTCGCACCCTGACTGTCTGACAAACCATAAAAATCCCAAGTATTTCCCGAAGCCGGTGTAATATTACCCACCAGCACCTGCGACGGAACACCGTTGTCAATGTTAACTAAGTTGTAGCCCGGGTGCGCCAAGACCTGAAGCTGGCCACCAGAGGGGCTAAATGCCGCATCAAATTGCCAATCTAAGCGGTAGGGTCCCGCAACAGGATCAGGGGTAAATACCGCGCCGTTGGCAATCCACGCCTGCGTTGGTGATGCGGGGATAGTGCCGCTGAATCCCAATCGCACATACGGCGCCACATAACTAACGCTTGTAGTTGTGTAAGTTGCGGGTGTACCGGATTGTGAAAAAATTACTTTTGTGCCGACGGGGAAATATTGAACCGCGCCAGAAACGCCAGAAGTACCTTGAATGTCAATGCTGCTAGTTAATGGGTTTACAACTTTTAATTCAACCTGCCCGGGTAAAATATTAGCTTTATAAGGTCCGCTACCAGTGGCGTAATTAGTGTTGGTAGTAAAAATGTCCAGCTCATTAAAGTTGCCAGCAAAAATATAGTTAACGCCATTATACGGTTGAATAACCATGCCGCGGTAAATGCCGACCAAGCTGGTAAATACTGATTTATAACCACCCATTTTACGGGCGCGCTCACGCTGAAAACGGCACCACACGCCGTCTGTAAATTCTTCAGCTTCAAAAACAGTACCATCGCGCTTAATACCCGGCTTAACGTTGAGGGTATAAAGCGCGTTATATTGAGCTAAATCAGCGTTATCAGCCATTAGAATGTTCCGCCAGAAATCAATGTAGCGTTCAACGTTGCAGCAACCGTTACGACCGGTGCCGCGGGATTATTGTTATTGACGTCAATTAATTCAACACCGCCGGTAGTAATACCAAGTCGAGCAGTATCACGCAAGTACAAACCAGTTGTCACGTCGTTGCTGAATGAATACGACGGGACGCCTGACGTTCCGTTAGAAACGTAGTTAATACCCGTTGAAGCCGTAACCAATGAGTACAGGTTGGTGCCATCACTAAGGACAGTAAGCACCGAGCCGGCTGTTAAAACCAAGGGCGCTGCTGCGCTGCCCTGACACTTAAACGTGATGTTGTAGCTTATCTGGTTGGTGTTGTTAACAAGGATATACAGCTGCGTAATCGCAGGCAATGTCACCGCCAAGGTCTGTGTTCGTGTGCCGGATTGTGCAATATACGTTTGAATAATTGGCGCGTAAGACGTCAAATTCAAAGTGTTGCCAATAATCGTATCAACGTCGTATGATGCCGAGTTAAACGTTACCGCAGTTGGGATAGACCATCCAACGGTAATAAAACCATTGCTAGTCGGGTCAAACATAATAAACCCGGAGTCGCTTGGGTTCGTGGCAATACTCAACGCGTTGTTAATTTTTTGCCCAGTACCAGCGACTGTACTGAAAGTCAATGTCCCAGTGCTGCTGTTTCTAAACGCAATGTACCAGCCGGGGTTTAAATTTTGTACGTTTGGCAGTGGAATAGTTGCGGATCCACCAGTCCAGTTATACGTTGTCCCTGAGTTATTTTGAGTTATTGTTGGTACAACAGCTGTATCAATAACGTTTTGGCCGGTTGCAAGTTTGCCGTTATATGTTGTCAAACCCAAACCAGCTAATGAAGCGGCATCGGCTACAGATGTGCCAACACCAAACGCCACGTTATTCCACGTGCCGGCCTGCGAAGTGTTGTCAGTTAAATAGAAGTATCTTGCAGAACCAACAGCCAGCGTTACAGAAGCGCCGCCGGTGTTGTTGGTAATGTTGATTGGGAACGCGCCCAAGTTACGGAACAAAATGTCTGTGCCCAGCGCGCCTTGTGACGCGTCAGGCAGTGCAATAGCAAGTCCGCCTGCGCTTGCAACGCAGTCGATAATACGGGCAGCTACTGTCTGTGTTGAGTTAACAGTAGTGGGCCAATACAACGTAACATTAGAGCTAAAATTTAGCGCCTCATACGATACGTCTGTGGGGGTGACAACGGTGCCGGTAAACGGCGAGGTGTATGTAGGTGTTGTAGCCATTTATTATGGTTCCTGTACTGATGTGTTACGGTCAACGCGGCGCAGATCGTCTTCTTTCTTAAGCGCAGCAATTGCGTCGGTGTAGTATGCTTTCCATACCGGCAGCTTATCGAGCGCCTTTAAATAGCCCTGAGCTTGCAGCAAGGACCCAAACAACATGGCCTGCGGTGCCACAGAGGTCCACAGGTTTTGTTGATTGACGCTATCCAATGGTTGAATTTCAGCGTAATAGATAATTTCCACTGGGTACGATGCATCCGGTTTTGGAGCAAACGCCCAGTTAGAAAAATCATATTCCGCATAATACTTAGGCATTCCGTTTGTGGATTCCGCTTGATATTGCGCCAGATAATCTTGGCTGCGCAACAACATGGGCTGGCCATTTACCTTCATGCTGACGGTTTTACGCCAGCGCGCGGGCTTGGTCAATGTAACTTGGTTTTGTGCCAGATTTGTTTCAACAACGATGAGCTGGATGTAAGACCGCAATTCAGCAGCGATTGAAGACTCAGCCAGCGCAATCATGCCGGGAATAGCCGCAACGAAATCTGCGTCGTCGCGTTCCATATAGTCAATAATATTCGCTACGAGCGAATCATAGGTCATTATGGCGCTCATCTTGTGTAGTAGCTAAAGTTAGGTTGGAAATAGATCGGAGACTTGTCACGATCCTCTTCGCTGGCTTGCAAGAATGCTTTTTGGGCCTGTGCATCCAGATAGTTAATGCGCGCCATCTCTACGCCAGGTAACTGCATTGACATAGAATGCGACAGCTGCTTTTGTACACAGTTAATCCAGCGATCAGGCACGTAGATTTGGTTTGTCAAGGACCCAACGTCTTGCATTTGTTTTTCAACAATAAGCTGGAACATTTGGTAGTTGTTATTTGGCACTGGCCATAAATACATCGACGGTTGAATTTGGCGGTCAAACCAATACTGCAATGATCGCACCGACGGGAACTGTTTGTTTGGCAGGTTCCAATAGTCGTCTCGGTTTAAACGCGCTAAGGGAATTACCTGTTGGCTGGTAGAGAATACTATCTGACGTACCGAGAATGTTGTTGCTACTGTTTCGCGCAAACGGTAAAACAAATGCGGTTCAGTGATAGAGATGTTGTAATACTGCCACTGTTTGTCAACCATGGTAATAGCCGGAAACGTTTGCTTAACAGTCCAGTTAATACCGTCGTTGCTATACTCGTACACCAGGTTATATGTCTGTGTTCCGCCATTTGGTGCATAACAGTTCCAGCCAACATAATATACACTTTGTGCTTGTTGGTAGCCTAAACCAATATAATTTTTGGCTATGGTCGATGTTGCGTAAGATGCCAACGTAGAGTTTAAATCAAACGCAGCTGGTGCAGTTGAGTTGTCTGTTGGCAAATAAACAGACGCCTGTAAATTTTGTACGTACACCCAGTTAGCTTCGCGCACGTCAATTGTCGTTTTAGGTAAAACCAATTGCTGTTGCTGTGTTAAAGCACCGTACAATTGGTTTTCCAATAACCAAAGGTTTACACCAAGGTTAGACAAATTTTGCAAGTTATAAAATAACGCCTGCTTAGCCGCACCGACCAACTCAGGCGTCATCTCTTCTGCAGTCTTACCCGCATCACGAAATGCAAATGAAATTAACTGGTCGACGTTAATTGTCGTTTGCCCAGTCGTGTTTGAATAAGCCATATTACCTTCCGCGACCGGATGACCGCTTCGTTACTTTTTGGGGAAGTTTTTCTTTTGCTGGGCCGGCTTTCACAAACTCTTTACCCACCTTCTTGGGGATACCAATGTTGCTTTTGCCGGCAGCGGCGGCGTACATAGCCGCCTGTTGGTCTTTAGACTTGTAAGGCATGTTAGCAAGCTGTCCCGCCAGTGTTCATCTTTTTAGCGCCAGATGGTTTGCTTTTTTCTTTCTCAACATCAGAACCGCGGAAACTGGGACGCTTTTCTCCAGCGGATTCAGCATCCGCCTTTTTGTCGCCAGTTGGGGGCACTTTTTTGATCATGTCCTTCTCGCCAGCTGGTTTGCTCTTTTCTTTCTCAACGTCAGAACCGCGCAAAGCTGGGCGCTTCATAGCAGCAGACTCCGCTTTGGCTTTGCCGGGCTTTATGTCTTTTGTCTTTTTAATGTTGTCCAGGTCGCCAGATGACTTTTTGGCTCCGTAGTCGTTATCTACCATGCCGCCAACTTTGAACTTACGCACAGTGCCAGCTTCTTTCTTGGAACGACCGCCAGCGCGCAGTTTGATTTCTGTTGGCTCTTTGTCGTGCTCAGCCTCGTCATGCTGCTTGAAAGCCTTTTTGATCATGGCCTTGTCTTGCTTCATGTCATCTTTGTCAGCTTTGCCGCCAGTCTTCATCTTCATGCTGCCGCCGCCACAATAAGCTGCGCCGCCTTCTTTGAAGTGCTGCATTTTAGGTAGTGTCTTAAATCCGTCCATGGTATTTCCTTAAGGTAAATGTTAAAAAGGGTGATCAATCCCTATATTTATTAATGCATAAAAAAGGCCATTTAGGCCCTTGAATCTCGCAATTGATCTAGCTTGTCTTCAATCCGATGAACAGCTTTTAGGACCTCTTCCCAGCGTGAGGAAAAATCGTCTTTGCGCAAATAGTTGTCAGATATGTGCGCGCGAAGCTGTGCCAAATCTTCTTTTAAATTCATAACCGCGGTCCAAAGCTCTTTGCAAAACCAGCCAATCGCCACACAGATTAATGGTAGCACAGTGTTTATTAATGTTTGTAAATCCATGATTAAGCCTTAGAGTGATATTCGGATTCGGTTAAAATGCCGGGTTTGTACTTACCCTCTGGCTTGAAAATGGTTAGCTCTTGCTGGCGCATTTCTGGCGCAAAGGATATATGCATCCAGTGGCCGTATTCATGGATCATCTGGTCAAATTTAATACCAGCTTTTAAAACAATTTGACATAGTTCGTAAGGAGTGTGAGCAGAAGAAGAGCAGTCAATAGCCCACCCGTCCATATGACTCGACACCTTAGAACCACCAACGGCCACATTAACATCGGGCTGGCGTAGCCAAGAATTAACACGAATAGGGCCAGTGACATTACGAACTGCCTCCAATTGTTGTGCAGCAGACTTCATGTTTGCCAGTTGGCGATCGTCGGGCTGGTTATTGATGTGCATCCGTATAGCCGTCTCGCTATATGTGGCTTCTTCTAGCGTAAAGTGTTCTGAGAGGTTCATTTTGTTGGTGTCGATTGGTGGAGAAGTTCGTCTTTTTTCTGGCTACCGGCGGAGGAACCAAAGTAAAAAGCCACAATGCCAGTCCAGGCTGTTCCAAGACTTCCGAGCATTAACATAAGGGCTTCGGATGTGTGCAAGTTGCCCATCATCAAACCGATAAGAATCCCAAAGAAGCCGGTTGTTACAAGAATTGCTAACGCGCCGGGGATCCAGCTTTGGGTCTTAGCCTGCAGGTCTCTGGCTGATTTGCGGTCGTCTACGGCAATCTTCTCAAAGTCCAAGCCTAACTCTTGCGCGCGGGCAGCCATGGCTATCTCAGCTTGTTTAACCGCAGCAATTTGATCCGCTGATAGTTTGCCCTCAGAGATGGTGCTTTGCACATCCTTGGGGTCGACGCCGATTGCCTTAGACACCGCGTCTACAGCCAGTCCAGCTAAAGGGCCCCCCAACGCCGTGGCTATGGTCGGCGCTATTTGTTTTAACCAATCATTCATTTATTTTGTCTCCAACAAATTTCCGCTTGCTTCTTGTAATATTCCGCTCGTTTGTCGTGTTCTTTAACAAACCACGCGGCCCCAACGCTGATCACAACCGCTAAAATTGTGACGGCTATGATTAATCCGACTTCATAAAATATTATCCCCATCGCCATTGTTTGTCGTATTCTATTAATTGAGTCAATAACCACAAAGAAATGTATACATAAACGACTGCAATTAGACTTGCTATATAAATATGTATTTTTTCTTTTATTCTTCTTATTCTTTCTTGGCGTTTTGCCTCTGCCTGCTCGATGGCTTGTTTATGTAGCAATTCAAGCTCTCGTGATTCCTTAATGAGTCGGTCGCGCTCTTCTTTTATTTCGGCCCATAAGTCAGGCATACCCAACTCATAGCGAACCATGTGTTCCAAGTCTTTGTAATACTGTCTTACTTGCCTGACATGCATCACATTGTCAATGGCTTGTATCGTTACATTCTTAACCTTGCCTTGCTTAGCTAACTCTTTAGTCTCTTCTTGCTTCTTTTTGTGCTCTTCTTCTAGCTGATCTTGACCGTGAAAGAATTTCGAGAGTAACCCACCAACCTCGCCCGCAATATTTGCAACTTCACCGCCGGTAGCCTTGACATCTTTGTAGACTTCAACGGCTGTCTTAATTCCCTCATACGCTAGTTTGCAAGCCGCAAAAATAATGGTCGGTTCCACATCAACAATTATCCTGCTGTAAGTTGTTTCTTAACAACCGTTAACATAATGTTGGCTTTTTTCTGTTCCAATATCTCGGACGCCAACAGGCTTTGAAGTTGATTAGCAAATACTTTTAATTCATCACGATCTTGTTCGGGAAGGCTTTCAATCACCTCCAACGCCGACGTGTAGTTGTCAATATTAATTTGGTAGAGCATTATCTCTTGCACTCGGGCATCCAAAGATGCTGCCAAAATTTGTTCGCGTGTTTGATTTTCCATGATTTTCCTTTAAGATTTAAAAGAAACTCCATATGCCGTGCCTGTCGGAAGCGTGGACGGATTAGCATACTTTGTTCCATAACCCGTGGCGTTTGCCCAAGGGTACGCGGTTACGTATGGGGATGTTGCGTGCGTTATAGCAACGGCATTGCCGTCAGCACTAAATGAAACGCCATTTCCAAAAGCTGGCGGAAGCGTTGCTGGATTGGCATACTTTGTGCCAAAACCCGCTCCTGACCAAGGGTAGGCAGATATATAGGGTGAAGATATGTACGCCACAGCAAGGGTCGTACTGCTAGGGTTAAACGCAACTCCATTTGTAATGTTTGAAGGAAGCGTGGCCGGATTAGCATACTTTGTGCCAAAACCAGTGGCGCTTGACCAAGGGTAAACATTTATATATGGTGTTGTTGCGCACACTATAGCAATAGCCGTTCCGTCAGGACTAAATGTAATTCCATTTCCAGTCGCAGGCGGAAGCGAGGATGGGTTAGTATATTTTGTGCCAAAACCGGTAGAACTTGACCAAGGGTAAGCAGTTATGTATGGGGTACTTGTTTGCGCTACAGCAATTGCCGTTCCGTCAGAACTGAACGCGATTCCATTTGTATTACCCGTTGGGGGTGTAGTCGGATCAGCATACTTTGTGCCAAAACCAGTGGAACTAGACCAAGGGTAGGCAGTTATGTATGGGGACGTCAAATGTGCTACAGCAATAGCCGTTCCGTCAGCACTAAACGCAACTGCGCGCCCAATACCCGGTGGAAGCGAAGATGGGTTAGCATATTTTGTGCCAAAACCGGTAGAACTTGACCAAGGATATGCGGTTACGTATGGGGTACTTGTGTGAGCTACAGCAATAGCCGTTCCGTCAGAACTGAACGCGATTCCATTTGCATTACCCGTTGGGAGCGTGGCCGGATTAGCATACTTTGTGCCAAAACCAGTGGAACTTGACCAAGGATACGCAAGTATGTTAGGACTGCCATAAGTCGCTAAAGCAATAGCAGGAGTTTGGGCCGACTTCCCTTGCAAATCACTCATACTGATAGCACCGCTTGCCACACCGGCGAGCGCGCGCACGGCGGCGTCATTTAGTGAAATTAGTGCAGTCGAGCTGTACCCCAACTCGGTGTTAACGTCCGACAGTGATATGGTACCGGTAGGTAATGCCATAGTTTTTCCTTACGGTGTGCCGTAAGCTGTTACGTTAGCTTTAGCTATGAAGTTTCCGGATGAATCCAAAGAACCCACGTTTACGCCATTGTAAGAAAAATACAATTTAGTGCCGCTTGGTGTCACGCTCCAGCCGCCAGTGTTGGCCACCGAATTTGCTGTTGCTGCGTTACCTGTAATACTAATTGACCATGTGCCCGTAGCGTTTGAACCAGCCGCATCCGCCGCAGTATAACCTAACGAGCCGTTAATGTTGCTGGATGTTAAGAAAGTCAACCAACGATACCAAACAAACCCAGTGCCGTTCCAAGCCACAAAACCAGGATTTGATGTAGAACCCGTTGTCGGTGCAGTAATGAACGCTGTTGTGTCAGTCGCAGATTGATAAGGAATTTGGTTTGCGTTGCCGCCCAAAACGTTTGTTGCCGAACCAACCGATAAACTCGACTGCAAGGCATATGAGGGCGTAGCCGCACCACCAACTAAAACCCTACCGGTTTGGTTAGTTAAAAATGATGTTGTGCCAACAGCTGATTGGTAGGGCAGCGCGCCAACAGATCCGCCGGACAAGTTTGCCACCGCGGTTGGTGTCGTGCCAGAATAGCCCGAGATGCCACTAAAACCGCTGTAGCCGGACACGCCAGAGCCGCTGTACCCCGAGTAGCCAGAAATGCCGGAATAGCCTGAAGTGCCGTTTAAACCGCTGTAACCACTACCGCCGCTATAACCAGACAACCCTAAGCCAGAATAGCCTGAGAATCCGCTGTAGCCTGAAATGCCAGAACCACTGTAGCCCGAAGTGCCACTAAAGCCTGAATATCCCGAGTTACCCAAGAATCCAGAATAGCCGCTGTAACCGCTAAATCCGGATGCTGCTGTTGCGCCGTTTAATCCCGAATAACCACTGAAACCGGATGTGCCGGTTGCACCGCTGTAGCCCGAAGTACCGGAACCGCTGTAACCAGAAAAGCCGCTGAAGCCAGAAATACCACTAAAGCCAGAGATTCCACTAAAACCGCTATAACCAGAAATTCCACTATAACCAGAAAAACCGCTAGTTCCGTTATTGCCAGAATATCCGCTGTAGCCGCTATAACCAGAAATGCCGGAATAGCCACTAAAGCCCGACAAACCACTGGCGCCGTTAAATCCAGAGAAGCCTGAATATCCGCTGGTTCCCGACAATCCGAGTCCATTAGACCAATAAAAACCGGATCCGTTCCAGCTTAAATACGTGCCAGAGGTTCCAGGGGCTGTGATAAAGCTGGTTGTGCTTGCAGCCGTTTGGAACGGGATTTGGCCGGACGCGCCACCAAAAATATTAGTGGCCGCAGCCGCCCCAGCTGCAGAGGCCAGCAAGGTTACCGCACCACTTGTATTTTTAAAGTACAGCTTCCCATCAAAAGTGTTAAGCGCCAACTCTCCGGCGATCAAGTTGGTACCTGTGGGCGCGACTCCCGACGTCGAGCTATAATATAATTGTAATTTTGTATAGCCTGAAGCTGCCATTTTGTTATTCCTTTAAATATTGCAAAACAACTTGTGGTTCCACAAATCGTTCTTTTTCGTGTTCCGTGGCTTCCCACCAAATAAACTGATCTTTGACTAAATACGAACGATCCTTCAACAGGTTAACGTTTTCAGGGTGGCCGAATACCAATGGATCAGACGGGCCCCACAACACGATACCTTTTTTCCCTAAGTCCCAGCCAAAATGCTGGAGGAAACTATCGCACGATATCCATATTCGGCATTCGCGAATGACGGATGCCAACTCGTCCATTGACAGATTTTTTCTAAAATCGTCAACAAGCTGATCTTCGCCGTCAACCCCAACCTGAACAATTGGCTCGTCAATTAACGCAATTAACTCTTTCCAATACGGGTAATTTTTTGGGTTTTCTTTACCCGTTCTTAACTTTTGAGAATAAGGAGATATAACTATCATAGGTACAACTTTTTAAAAGCGTTCTCCAAACTCTCTGTCCAATTCCATTGACCCATTTTTTTATAGATGCTCCATTGGTCAATATGCCCAAAATAGCTAACTGCATCTTTAATCCCCATTCCGGGAACAATGTCTGGGTAGCAAGAAAACACAATAGGGTCTTTAATCAACGGAAGAACACGTTTAAATACAATATGATCCCCACGGCCACAATTAAGAACCACAATAGTTTTGTCGCGGCACCGGATGAAATTATTAAATATTTCCTCATCGTGTCTATACATGTCCATGTTAGTTTCACTACGAATGCCACCCTGCGGGTTCTTCATGTGCCAAGTCACCGCGTTTGGAACCGCTAGAATCTGGTAGCCCTTTTGGTGCAGCCCCCAGGTAAACAACGTTTCTTCTCGGTGCGCCACGCGCGACAGCCCCAAGTTGTAGTCATATACGCCCGCACGATACAAAAAAGAACAATGCAAATGCTCAACAACCTTAACCCCGCTAACCATATTCCATTGACAGTTGGGCTCTTTACTTATGTCGTCAATCCTGCCAGTCACCTTTGAAGTATCAGGGAAATTGGGCGGGGTCAAAATGGCCCCGCCGACCGCACCTAATTTATTGTTCCGTTTTGTATATGAATGCAAAATTTCGAGCACATTCGGCTCTGGGATTGCATCATCGTCAACACGCCATACCCAATCAAATCCAGCGGTGTTTGCCTGCTGATGAATAAAGTGCTGCCCCCTTTTTTCTGCAATCCGCCACTCCCACGCAATCTTCTTGATATCCAGCATTTGAAAAAAGTATTGATAAATCATCTCTTTTCGCATGTCTTGGAACTCGTCGTTGTCATCAAAGATGATCAACTTGTCCGGAACCTTGGTCTGGTTAATGATGGCGTTTAACACCAACGGCAACGTCGTATGGTAACGTCCTCGGGTTGCCACCGAGCACAAAACCTTACTCATTGTCGCACCAACAGATCATCAAGTTGGCGGGGTTGTCACCAGACTCGTCGTTCTTTGTGTCCGTAATGTTGCCGTTGAAGTCAATGTAGGCAAAATTAAACCCTGGGAAATCTTTCTCTGTTAAACCGTGTAACCTGTGATGCTCGCCCCAAAACCCTTTAGGCTCGTTGTACGGTACCGTGATCATTAAGCGCTTGCAGTGTTTCTTTAGCTTTTCAACAACCTCCAAACCATTATCAAGGTGTTCAATTACCTCAAAAGCAATAATGGTGTTGTACCGGCCCAGCTCAAACGTATTAATGTCCGCGTGGTAAAACGATGCGTTGTCAGACCACTGTTGGTCCTTCGCAATCCCAATAATCTGTTCGTCGTAATCCAACCCCATGTACGTCGTGCCCTCTGGCAAAAACTGGTAGCCGTAGCCGGTGGAGCACCCAATCTCCAACACCTGCTCGCCAACCAGATTCTTTGCGGCCCATTCGTAGCGCTGTGTCTCGCGCGGGAACACTGGGTCACCTTTTAGAAACACCGCGCGCTCGTAGTTGTTTGACAACAAGAAACGATAGTGGTCCATGTTGTGTTTTCTGGCCAACCTTAGCTCATTTTCAGAAAAGAAATGCTTCCAGCCTTTTACCAACGTTTCATCATGTACCGTACCCTCGGCCACATGGTAGATTGGGAAGTCACCTAAATGGCCCACGTCAACGAGTTTAAACCCCTCTTGCAGGGCCCGAAAACAAAAATCAATATCCTCGCAGCCACCGACCTCAAACTGCTCGTCCAGCAGCCCAATTTGGTTAAGCACTCTTTTTTGAATCATTACGCAGAAGAATACGCCAAATTTGGACTGTATAATGTCTGAGTAGTTTGTCAGCACCGCCGAAATGTCACCGGTGTCCAAACGCTCCAACCACGTATTTTTTTTCTGGTCCAGTAAAATTGTGTCGTTATTTAACAACACAATCTTGCCGGTTGACGTGGCACTAATACCTTTGTTAACAGCTTTAGAAAAACCCAGTGGCTCATCGTACCAAGGCCACACTAAATTAATACCAGTTGAACTTAAATAATTAAGGTACGCGCTTGTGTTATCCGTGCAACCGTTGGCCACAACCACCAACTCAACATCTTTCATGTCGGTGTATTTGATGATAGAATCAATACAAGGTTTTAAATACTTCTCGCAGTTGTTATACGTTGGTATTACAATACTATATTTCAAGGTGCTCTCCTAAAGTTAAGAGCTCTCATTATACCATACATATTAATGTTATGCGTCCTCTGCACCTTCGAACTCAGGTTTTTGTTTGATGATAGAGTATAAAACAGCACGGTCTGCACCAGCAATGTATTCATCACCGGCGATCTGTACCTTACCAGCGGATAGCGGTTGTTTGCCAGCTTCACGGGCTTCCTTGGAGGCATAGCCGTAAAAAGTTACTTCTGTGCCTTTGCCTTTGAAATCTTCTTGGACCGCGCCAATGTTCCAATAGGTCGCTGCTATTCCGTAGTCTGTATCAATTGATTTGATTAAAGCCATGTTTATATTTCCTCTGTTAAAAAAACTCGTTGAAACCACCTAGTGCGGGGTATTGGTTAAACACAATACCAGAATTACCGCTTACGTTTGTGTTGTTTCCAAAATAGTTGTTATTATAAGTGTTTGTCACGCCCGTGTTTGCAACCCAAGCATTTGAGGGAGAGCCTGTACAATCTTGTAAAGCAGTTCCAACAAAATAGCCGCACCCTCCGCCAATTTTATTCAGTGTAAATGGATTTCCCGCAATAGAACTTTTAATAATAATTCTAGTAGTTATACTGTAATAACTACCGGAATACCTTCTTAAATTGCCCATATATATATTTGATGCAGCATCAAACTGCACAATGTTATTAGCTGAAAAATTATAATATCCGCTAATATCAAAGTTATAAATTGTTATATTATTACCCAGAAATGCAAATGTACTTGCCACAGAACCCGAAAAGTTTAGTATAACAGTTCCTATTTTAATCCCGGAAGAAAAAGTTTGGCTTGTAGAATAAGTAATACTGTTAATAGAAAAACTTAAAATTGCTGTAGAAAAATCTAATGTTGTGTTTGTGCTAGAACCGTTAAAAGAATTATTATCCGCACTAAGTCTGAGACTATACGTAAGAGAACTTGGTACTGCATTAATTACTATGTTTTTAGTGTTTGAGTTATTATAATTAAAATATTGCCCCGTGTTCTGTAAATCTATACGGTTCGCATTATTGTTAAAAAAACCACTTTGTATAGTAACTCCAGTGAGGCTTGATATTGAAGCAGCTAAAGCAACCGAACCTTGACTACTTCCATTTCCAATATAAAGTGGCACAGAAGTATAATAGGTATATATAAATCTAGTTGGTGTTACCGTGCCAGTACCAGTGCCGGGCCCTGTTGCCGTAAAAAGTGTATTTGGTTTGTTTGAAGTTGCGCCATACGAAGTAAAGTTGGTAGTGCCCGCACTTGTGATTGTGTATTTAGTTCCCGCCACCATTGCTGTTGCAGCCACGGACAATCCCGGGGCCATAGTAATTGACCCCGTAAATGAAGAGACACTATTTAGGTATAAATCACCGTAAACGGTTATTCCCGATGTGGTTATCGGTGCGGCAGTGTGAACAAAATTTCCAAAAACAGAAGTTCCAAGTGCGTATGGCCCCGTTGAAGTGGTGTTAATATTAAAATTAAGCGCGTTAGTTTCTGATACGGCCCCAGTAGTTATTGTTTTTGTAGCTGTAGTTGACCCAAAGGTGACAATATTGTCCCCAGTTAATGACGCGCCACTTCTGAAAATTGTTGCGGTTGTGCTTCCCGTAAAAATCGTGCCCGTACTTGTAAGTGTAATAGTATTTCCAGCAGAATTAAAAGTTAGCCCTCCGCTATAACCCGTCATGTTCACACTAAGTACTGTGACATTTGAATCTACCGTGCAATTGCCCAACTGCGAGTTTGCTGAAAAAAAGGCTGTATCTGCTGTGCCCGGAACAGATGCACCTCCGGAAGTCGCGGCTGAACTAGCGGACCAGTTTGCCGTACTACTCCAATTACCAATAGCGTTTCTAACCCAGTATCTACTTGCCATATATTAAAACTGCGTTCCGGATGCAATCACATCCCAAGTTGCGCTAAACGAGTTATATATACACCCAACATAAACTACTTTTGCAGCGCCGCCGGTTGTAGTCGGGAGCGGGACGTTAATTGTTCTAAAACACCCTGTACCGCTTTGAACCCAAGACAAAGTAACCGCACCAGACGTGCCGTCATCTTGTATTCTAAACATTAATTTATCGCCGTTTAGTGGGGTTCCTGACGGAATATTGATTGTTAAAGTTCCAGCGGTAGACAACCCAGTCCACACATACATATCATACAAACTAATGTCCGGCGTGACACTGGTTGCTGAGTTTGATTCAACGGAAACTCTAGGGTCTATTCTTGCAGTCGTCTGCCCTGTAGTAACCGTAACGTTTGTTACACCGCCAAATGAGCTGCTGTTATTATATTGAAGCTGCCCACTTGAACCTCCCGGCGTTCCCCCTCCACCACCACTGGCAGTAGCCCAAGATAGTACTGCAGAACCGTTAGTAGATAAAACCTGCCCGCTTGTGCCATCAGCAGCAGGTAATTGATATGTAGTAGAACCCGCAGCAGCAGCGCCTTTTAAGCCTACATAACCAGAAGAAGCGCCTACAAGCCTAATACCTGTTCCTGAAGTTTTAACAGTTCCTGCGCCTTTGGGTGTTAGGGTTAGGTCAATGTCTGTGTCTGAGCCTTGACTATATAAACTAGGACTGCTACCAGTCAATGAGCCAGTTACTGCTAAATAATTTATTGGTGCCGTTACGCTGTAGTTAACCCTAAAATTAGTACCGCCAGCCTGTTTAAAGATGTGGTTTCCTGCATTTTTTGCAGTGTAGTTAATGGAAACAGAAGTATCACTACCTTGGGATGATATTTCTGGGCCGCTATTAGTAGCCGCACCCGTCACCTGTACGTAGTTAACTGATGATGCTGTGTGAGTAACCTGCATCTGAGTGTTTGTAGAACTATTGGTATAAAAAATTATAGCGCCAGAAGATTTACTAGAAATAGCTAAATTTAAAGTTCCACTTGCTCCAGCCGCTATAATTTTTGGCGTATTTCCAGTGGAGGTATCTCCCCTAACGCTTACATAGTTAACTGTTGTACCACCAATATCCGCTACACGAAATGCCTCACCGCCTGGTGTATAAAACGATAAATCACCACCAAGACTTGTAATCTTTGGAACACTACCCACAGTAGCATAGCCAGTGCCGCCGCTACCGCCGCCACCACTAATTGTTACCGTTGGCTGTTCAACATATCCAGAACCTGCTGTTCCAATTGTTAGACCACCGGGGTCAATAGAATATGTGACGTTTAACGTGCAACCAGTTCCGCCTGCGGGACTAACAGTTGTTGAAACTGGGTTAGATGGCAATGCCGTGTATGCTTTTGAATTTGCTGTTACCCCTGTTACAGCGCCAGAAGATACAGTTGTAACGGTAAATGTACCGCCAGTTGACGTTGGGGTTCCACCAACCATTGTTAGCACATCGCCAACCGTGTATCCTGTGCCACCACTTGCAATAGTCGCCGCGGCGTTAAACATCACCGTGCAAGTCGCAGTAGCTTGTACACCACCAGCTGTAGTGGGAGCTGAAATAGCAACACTTGGATAGGATGTATATCCTGCACCACCAGCAGTTCTTGTCAGCGCAGTAACCGTACCACCGTTAGAAATGTTCACACCGCTAGAACCAGCCGCTAGGTCTATTGCACCTGTGCCTTTGGGTTGTATGGCTAGGGATACAGCCGCATCGCTACCAAGCGTTTGAAACTGAACTGCTTTAGTTGTAGCCCCGCCTGTCGCTTGGATGTAGTTAGCTGAACCGCCGCCGCCAATTAACGTAGTAAACGTACCAGCCGCAGGGGTTGTGCCGCCAATAGTTGTTCCGTCAATTGTCCCGCTTGTTTGCGTTGTAGTTGAGCCATTATAAGTAATGTTTGCCACACCGCCCAACGCTCCAGAATTGTTATACTGGAGTTGCGTGCTAGTTCCGCCAATTGCTATTGAGGAACCAGAATAGCCGGAAGTTCCGCTGTAACCACTTACGCCAGAGCCACTATAGCCGCTTACACCAGATCCGCTATATCCACTATAGCCGCTTACACCGGATCCGCTGTATCCGCTATAGCCGCTTACACCAGATCCACTATAGCCGCTTACACCAGATCCACTATACCCGCTATAACCGCTTACACCCGCGCCGCTATATCCGCTGTATCCACTTACACCCGCGCCACTGTAGCCACTATAGCCGCTTACTCCAGATCCACTATAGCCGCTTACACCAGATCCGCTATACCCGCTATAACCGCTTACACCCGCGCCGCTATATCCGCTGTATCCACTTACACCCACGCCACTGTAGCCACTATAGCCGCTTACACCAGATCCACTATAGCCGCTTACACCAGATCCGCTATACCCGCTATAACCGCTTACACCCGCGCCGCTATATCCGCTGTAACCGCTAAGTCCAGCACCACTATAGCCACTATAACCGCTCACACCAGATCCACTATAGCCGCTTACACCAGATCCGCTATACCCGCTATAACCGCTTACACCCGCGCCGCTATATCCGCTGTATCCACTCACACCCGCGCCACTGTAGCCACTATAGCCGCTTACACCAGATCCACTATATCCGCTATAGCCGGATTTACCGCTGTATCCACTAACACCCGCGCCACTGTATCCACTATAACCGCTTACACCGGCGCCACTGTAGCCACTAAAACCACTATAACCACTTACACCGATACCGCTATATCCACTTAAGCCAGAGCCGCTATAGCCGCTATAACCCGATTTGCCGCTGTAACCTGAAAATCCGCTATATCCAGACGATCCGGTAGCACCAGAAGAACCCGAAACCGGCCCCACCGTGGCATTACTACCATCGCTATAATAAAATGTTAAATCTCCGTTTTCAGGGTTATAACTTACATTGGTGATTAATTTTCCTGGCGAAGCGGCATTGGCAATCTGCGAAACAGAAGCCTGTTTTGTAACACCACCTTGTACGACAACAGTTTGCTCATTACCAGTAAGGTTAAAAGCAATTGGTAGTTGGGTTATACTTTGATCAGCCATTTCTTATTCTTATGTCGTGTATGTATACGCACCGTGTAAAACAGACGTACCAAATGTAGATATGACAGAAAGGTCAACAAGGCCCGTAATTTGATACGCGGGTGTAACCGCGGTCATTTGTGTTGGGCTTATAATATTAAAACTTGTCATGTTAACACCACCAAGTTTTACGTTGGTAATATTGACAAAATTTGTCCCGCTGATTGTCACGTTAGTCCCACCAGCTTTTGTGCCAGAGTTTGGTGACATAGAGTACAACGTGGGAATTGTTGACGATGGGAAAAACTCGTAGGTACTGTCTAAGTTCAAATTACCAGTGTTGTTCGACGAATTTTCAGTAATGTAGAACGAGTTTCCGTTTTGGAAACCGTTTTCTGTTTGAATTTGGTTGCCACCAATTGGTCCCGTAGCTACAGACGCATCAGGGCGGGGGAAACGTAGCGCAATATTTTCAGTTTGACGCGCAGGCAAACGCCATGGATCAAAATTATCCACATCGTCCTTGCAGACCCTCATGCCGGGAAAATTAGGATCCGGCATGAGTTCTACATAAGGAAACTTTCTATTACAGCGGTCACAAACCGCTACAGAAAGAACCGAATTGCTTCGAGTATCAAGATAAACGGGCATTTACCAGCCTTAAGCGGTTTGACCGTCGTTCTTAATTAAAACACCACCGATATTTATGCTAACCACCGCAGCTGTTGCGGCACTGCTTGCAACTTGGAATCTTAAATCTGTTCCAGCGGCATATGGGAACGGAAAATGACGTTGCACTTCATATGTAGTGTTATATGGAGTTTGAACAATAACTCTTTGCACACCAGACGAAGAGTTTGTCAATGCTCTATATGTTGTGTAATTGACGCTGTTACCGTTAAACGATGAATATGCACCGTATCTATAGCCATAGAATGTATAGCCGTTTGGTACGGTATACACACCCATTTGAGATGTACCAATACTTGTTGTTGACCCATTAACCGTAGCCGTATTTATCTGCGCGTAGACAGTGCTACTTACGGACAATGTAATTACACCTGAAGGATTGGTTGCCGAACCCGCAGATACAGATATGTTATTGATACGGAAATATACGTTAGCTGTAGTTACGTTTGTCGTTCCATTCAATACCAAATTTTCTGTAAGCAGGTTGTAGTTCGCATCTGTTCCAGTAATTGTAATAGTAGCAGTGTCTGTGTTTACCGTGCTCACCAAAGTCATTACAGACGCAGATGTTGGAAATACATAGTCGGTTGTCGACATGTTTTCCCAAATCGTTCTAAACAAACCTGCTGTTGCCGGCGTGGTTCCATAAGCAAAAATGTTTGCTGGACTATGGCCCATAATTTGATTACGAGACACTTGAAGATCAAACGGCTCAAATGCGCCCTGAACGGTTATGGAATGCGGTGGTGATGGGTTTTGTTGTAAGTTTGTGACTAATGCCATAATTAATTCCTTAAAGTTAAAAACGGGGGCGCGAAGCCCCCGAGGCAATTAATTAGTTGTTGGTGTAGCCTTGGCCCACGTTAACAATCGAACCAGTGTAGTTACGAGCTGTGTAGTCCACAGAGATCGTACCACCCAAAGTACCGGTGTTAGCCGACACAGTAGCTGCACTGAAGGTCAAATACGCGTCAACAAGGCCGATGTTACCCAAGATTGCTGCGGCGGCTGCAGTGGCTGTGAAAACGCCTGCAATACGGCCGCCAGCGGCTGTAGGGGTAATTGTGCCGATGGCTGTGGTTGTGACCACGCCAGTAGTTGGATCAGGTTGGTTGATAGACACAGTAATCACGCCGCCTGTCAAACCAGTGGCTGCTATGTCTTGATACAACACCACGCCTTCAATGATTGCACCAGCGGGCAACATGAACGGAACCACGGTAGTGGTGCCGATGTCTGCTGTGGTCAAAACCGTAGCGGCAGCGGTGGTGCCAACGATTGGGTTAGTGATAAATTGCTGTTGAGAAGCGCGAACTGCTCCAATGTTGCTTGGTGCGATTGTGCCGTCGTTTGTAGAGTTGTTAAACTTGTATACGCGAATCGGCTGATTGAAAGTTACTGACATTTTATAGTTTCCTATCTAGAGTTTATAGCCCCACTCAGTCGCTAGATCGTAGCCCCCGGAAGCGAAGGGGCCCTGTTGGGGGCAAATCTTCCTATTTCTATTAATGCAACATTTTTGACTAAAACGCCCGCAATAAAAAAGCCCGCTTATGTGCGGGCTTTTATGAGATTTAACTAAACTTATTCTTCAACAAGTACCCAGTCATCTTCGTCTTCGATATCGCCTTCGCAATAATACAACTCGTCGTTTTCCTCGTCGTACCACCAAGCCACACCGTCTTCGTCATATTCGATTTCGTCTTCTTCTTCTTCGTCGATTTCAATTTCATCGTAGAAGAATTCAAACGTTGGGACCAATGAGTCAAGAAAGTCTTGTACATAGGTCAAATCTAAATCAAAATCTGCGTCAACAGATAAACGGATACCGTTTGCTTCAATTGTAAATTCCATTTTCTTTCCTATGTTAAAGTTTTGTTAAAAGGGAGCCAATAAGTAAAAAAGGCCCACCTTTTGGGTGAGCCTTTGCAAAGTGCCTATGATTAGACGCCTTGTGTGCCGTAGATGTTACGGGCATCGTGCCAGCCGGTCGCGTAGCGCTCGGTAGCCTTATAACGCATGCTGTCTGTCTCGAAGTCACCTTCCATGGATTTCTCCATTGGGCGGCGCATAACGAGCATGAGACCGTTTTCTGCGTCAGTTTGAATCCACCAGGCCTTGCTGGAGCTCAAACGGGTCACAACGTGTGTGCCCTTTGGTAGCATACCAGTAGACTTGATTGGGTTCAGATCGTTGTCAGCTGTACCAGAGCGGAGAACCGATTTCAGAATAACTTCTGCTTGGAACTCGAGAGCTGGAGGAACAACCAACTGTTCTGCCTTCAAACGGATACGCTTACCGTTGTTGTCAACTGCAGAGCGGATCTGGATGAGCAATTGCTCAACAGAAGTTTGGCTCAAAGAAGCAGCTGTAGACAACTGGTTAGAGTAAGAACCGCCGTTGGCGATTGGGTGAGCGGTGTTGATCAATGTCACGCCGTCGCCGCCGATGTAGCCAGATGTGAACGCGAAGTTCAACAAGTTAGCGCACAAAGTTTCTTTGGTTTCAATCATGGATTGAGCCAAGTGCTTAGCGAAGGTGCTACCGATACGGATATGGTCACCGTCTTCCATCAACACTTTGGTCAAGGCATATGCCAAGCCATAGATTTGATAGATGAAACGTGTGATGTACAAAGTACCGCCTTGGTCATAGCTGACAGGAGTGCCGTCAGGCATGGCTGGGGCGGCATTCATACCGTACAGCATCACTTCTTCGTGGTAGTTACGTGGAATACCTTGGATCTGTTCAACAAATCCCTTCCACTCGTCGGCACGTTGTTCGTAAACACCGTCAAAGACTTCGTTGATAATCGGTTCGACTACCGCACGAAAGTCCGTACTGCGCATTGGAGTTGCCATTGCTTATTTCCTTTCGTTGTTAATTAAACCGATACCGATGGAGCGGCAAAGGAGTTATTGCAGATCTGCACTTGGACGATTGTGTAAGCGTCGCCCCACTGGTTCAATTGACCAGCAGGGAAAGCCACTTCACGACCCAAGCCGACTACGCGAACTTGACCTTGGTTACCAGAGCCCACGGGTGTAGCATACAAAGCAGTAGTCGAGAAACCAGCGCCACCATTACCGATAGCATAGCCATCAGCGGGGGTATAGTTGGTAGTCGTACTAAAGTTGTATTCTTGACCAATAGAGGCAGCAGTAGCAGAACCTTGGATTTGCGCTTCGTAAATCAACGCTGGGTCGGTGAAGATCCAGAAAATGATGTTAGTAGCAGCATCTAAAGTAGTTTTGGCAGCGTATTTAGCAACAGAACGACGACCTTCGGCAGATGTGTATTCCACACCGTCGAAAACGCCATAAACTTTGCTAGTTGCAGTACCGCTACCACCAGTTGCAGCAGAAGCTGCGATTGTCAATTGACCTGAAGAGTTAACTGTTACAGGTTGGAATTGCCAGAAAGATTGACCTGAGCTCAAAGAGTAAGGAGCAGTATAACCAGACACACCTTGAATAAAACTGTTTGTGCCGGCAAATTGCATTGCACGATCCAAACCGCTTGGGTGGTATACTGGTTTCAGGCCAAAGGGTTGCAATGTTGTGGACATTAATTTTCCTTTGTTTTGAAGTTATTATGAGAACCGAATATTTTTGCTTGCCTTGCGCGCTTCTTTTTCCATTTCCAAAATACCGCCTTCAAGAATTGAACGACCGCCTTTACCTTCTTTGGCCGTATCACGAACCGCAGATGTAATATTGCGTTGATGCTCGAGAGGATCCTCTAAGTGCATCATCTTCATCACTTCTTGATAAACTTCTTCTGGCAATTTAAAAAGAATCATTTCATTGCAAGAAATACAGCCTTCAAACTTGCCCGAGTTCATCTTACCGAGTCCTTCAAAGCCCTGACCTAATTCACTGGCTTTAACTGGTTCATAACCCAACGCTACACGTTTGTCGATACTGTCATATGTGTTGGTCGTCGACAACCAGCACAGATGCATTCCCGGGATTGCATCCCGAGGAATATCTGGCAGCGCACTATTCTGCCATTTGTCACGGAATGCTTCAAGGCGTTCCCGTTGTGCATTGGAAGCCCCGTCTGTTGCGGCGCGTTCCTTGACCTCTTGTAAACGATCGGCTAAGCGATCTTCTACGTCACGTTTAATTCTTGTATTTGCCATTTCATTTATCCTTTGTTAGCACGATCGTACGCAGCATAGGCGCGGATCATTTTGTTACGTTTCTCAACATTGTCCCAAGCCCCTGCATCTTTGATTGCCGAAACACGTTCACGACTTAGCGTGATCTGACCAGGTTTTGTACCCTGGGCCGCGGCAGTGCGACTAGATGCTGTAGGATTTGCTCTTTTTGCACCACCCTTGGCCGCGTAGCGGTGTGGTAGGCGTGTTGATAGACGACTGTCTAACTCATCCCAATACTCGGAATCTGCTGGGTCCCACCCGTCGGCAGCAAGTTCGGAATCGATTACTTTGGCAATTCTACTGTCTGTATCCCGTGCTTGTGGGTCGTACCAAGAATTCTTTTTAAGCCATGTTGAGGCATTACGTTGAACTTCGGCAGCGGCCACGTTGGGCACGTTTTGCTTTGGAGACTTTGCAGCCTCCAATTGTTGCTTCTTATAATGTTGTAACTGCTGAAGTTTTTGCTTCGAGTCAGTTAAATGCTCCAGGTACTCAACCTGGGCCGCTGCGTCGCCGTTGCGGGCAGCTTCCATCATTTTCATCTTGGCATATTCAACACGAGTTCCCTCGTCTTCCAATGCCTTGTCAATCTGTGCAAACTGATATGACGCTGCGGTATTTTCCACAGCTGCCAATCGCTTAGCTAATTCTTCATTCCGGCGCTCAAGCGCAGAAATCTTATGTTTAGAAGAGGCTTCGCGTTCTTTTTGCAGTGCTTTTTTAAGGCGACGCTCTTCGCGTCGGGCTTCACGGATTCTCTCACGCTCTTCTTCCGTTTCATCACCATCGCCGTCATCAGCGCTGGCCTCGGTGTCATCATTTTCACCGTCTGCATGATCTTCGTCTACAGAACCGCCTTCAGCCTTTTCATCATCTTCCAGAATATCGTCTGGATGCGTGCCTACGCTCGCTAGAACCGAACCGTCTTCGCGTTCTTTGATAGGAACATTGTCTTTTTCATTATCTGCCATACTTTTTCCCAAAAGTTAATCTACAAAGGCCTTCATTTTTTGCGCTTCCGCAAAAGAACGAATCTTGGAAATGACTTCCCGCGCTTGAACAGTGATAAATACCACTGGTGCGCCTTCATCATCTGGTTGAATCACAAACCGATCACCGCCGTATTTAATGGTTCGTACTAAATCACCAACTTGGCACCAAGGTCCTTCAACCCATGGAGTCAAATCATCGGGGCTTTTGTACGCCAAAGGTCCAATTTGGATAACCTTTGCAACAGTCTCATTAAATCGGAGCGTTTGTTTGGTCTCATCAACTAAAATGATGCCACCCTTGCTCATTATTTTCTCGCGTCGTAGTTGAACTAATACGCGGTCACCTAAAACTTCAATACCGGGGTCTACATTCGGAAAACATTCGAGTTCCGAGCGCAAATCTGGCTCGTCGTTTTGCTTTAAGTCAATCACTTTACAGTGCTCCTCATGCCTTACGGCACTTTAAATATCCTCTTCGTCCTCGCTAAGGATTTGATTTATAATGTCCAATGATTCTTGGACACCAGCTTTTTGCCCTACTAACCTCTGGTAAGAGGCATAATCGTGGACATTAACGCCGGACGAAATAGCTAACGTTAAATCTTGATCAGCACTTTTCAAGCGCTTAATTAATTCAGATACAATATCTTTCATACTTTTATTAATACAAAAGGCGACATAAAACCGCCCTTAATGTATCAATAAAAGTTGCCGCCGCCGATATCTTTGAGGTTTTTATCTGGACCAACTTTGGATGGCTTTGTCAATTTAGCTTGAGAAGCGCCAATTTTCCAGTTGTTGTCACGGTGTGAACCTGTGGGGCCTTTGTCAAGACCAGTCTCGCCGGGGCCGCCAGCAAAACCTTCATGACCGGTTTGTTTGTATGTTTGGCGGAAACCTAATTCGTTGCCTTTTTGTCTAGTAGCCATTATTGTTGTCCTTCGGGAGGTTGTGGTTCAGGTTGTTGATAGTTTTGTTCCAGCGTTTGAGCGTGTTGCTGGTCGTTTTGTTGCAGCTGTTGCATGTGTTGTTGGTTTGCCATGTCTGCCTGAGCTTGTTGCTGGGCTTGTTGGTTTACCATATCAGCTTGTTGCTGGAAGTTTTGCTGTTCAATAGCTAAACCATGCTGTCTAATGTCTGCACTCGCGGCATCAATTGCCTCGATCGCTGACATGTTTTGCTCGTGTTCTAACTGAGCTTGTTGCTGGTCCATCTGAGCACCGGCTTGAATATAAGCCACTCGTTCGCGCGCGGAGTTATTAATATTTGCCATTGCAATATCGGTCGCATTGCGCTGGTTGTCAATATTTGTCTGCGTTTGATACTTAGTCTGTAGTTCTGCCACCTTTTGCTGCAGTTCAGCCACTTTGAGTTGGTAATCCTGTTGGGCTTGTTGCAACTCAGTTTGCATCTTGGTTTGGAACTCTTGTGCCTTACGTTGAGTTTCTGCCATTTGCGTCTTCATCAACACCTGCGCAGTCGGGTCGGCGTTCATAGCTGATTGCTGTTGTGCTTGTTGCATTTGCTGCACCTTCTGCACCAACACCATAATTCGCTGCATGTATGGTTGTAAGATCTTCTGGGATTCGTGGTCAACAATCTTTGAGCCTAAAGCCAAAGCCTGCTGTGATTCCCAATCTAATGTCTTCTCTTCGTGTAAATCAAGCACGTCTTTTCCACCAGACGCTTTCGCCACAATGTTACGCATAGACTGGAGGTAGTACAGCATCAAGTGTTGCTTGATGTGCTCTAACGCCATCGGCGTAAACGTTGGGCCAATGACCGGGCTGCCACCATACACTGGATTCTCTGCGTACTCTAAATGAACATCTAGGTGTGCAATATGGTCTTGGTCTGGATAAGCAGCTGCGTGTCGACCCATCGTCATTGAAACGTTCTCTAACGCTGGGTTGGATTCTTTTGCACCTTGTGGGTTTGGCAAAATCTCATCGGCCTCGGGGATCTTTAGCTGTTGAACAATACGGCTGTACACAGCACGCAAGTCAAACATTCCGGGAGGCGCCGCGGTTGCCATTTGCAACAAGGCTTGGTTTTGTGCAAGACGTTGTGTCTCAGAAAATATGTTGGGGTCCGATACCGGACGCACATCGCTGTTGTATGCAAAGTCACGAACCTCAATCTCTTCACCAGACTGATTGTCCATCTCGCTCAAGTACCAGTTATTGATACGGGAGATAATCTTTAATGACTTAGCCTGGCTGCGATGCAAGCGCGCGTGGATGCTTGAGAATACCTTAGCACCCTGCTCAATCAACGCCTGGGTTGTTCCCACAGGCATGTTGTTGTTTGCTTCGCCAATTTTTTCTTCGGCTGTGGTAACTACACCCTTAGCCGCGTCAGTCAACCAGCCCAGCAAATTAAACAATACGCTGGAAGGCTGGTTAAACGGCAGCGGCATAGCCAGCTTGCGGACGTCGTCTACACCTGGTGCACCCTCAATCTCAACCACCTGAGTCGGCTCAATACGGTCCGACTGGCCCCCGATGCGCCCGCCTTTGAGCTTGAGCATCGTTTGACTATTACTAATGTGAGCTGCGTCAAGCAGCGCGCGAAGAGCACCAGTAAGTGCAGCGCTAAGACCGCCAATAAGGTGAGGTAAGCCAATAGCATATGCGCCGCGCCATGGGATGAACTTAAACTCAACATACCAATCTAGCTTTTCAAATTTGTCGTCGCCATCAGCCCAGTTACGGTACAAGCTCAATACTTTGCTTGACGACTCATCAATTGTTAAAATGTAAGGTGCACGACGACCTTCAGTTGTATCGTCATCATCCAAACGCAAGAAGCACGTAATCTCATAAACACGACGCAAACCATCAATGTTTTTACCAGAGCTTTCTTTGCCTTCAATTTTGTTGTTGGCTTTTTCAGATTGCGTTTGGTCATCAAGCGGCGTGTCTGACGTGTAAGACGCATCGATCTCGCGGTAGATACCCGCGTCAATACGTTGGAGGAATACATCCTCTGTAATGTCTTGTACTTCAGTCGCGCGCTGTGATGTGTAGAAGTTTGTGGATGCGTACGGCAACAATATGTTGTCGATCGGGATCCACTCACACATTGGCCTGCGTTGCTCTGAATCCCAGCGCCATTTCAAGAACTGCGAACCACCTAATGGCAGTTGAGTTAGCAGTTGCTCCATCTCGTCGCGGTACTCAGGAATCTGTTCCGACAGCTGCCAGTTTAAGAACGTAACCTTACGTTCAGCAACTTCCAACTTCAAACGATCAATAGCACCCTTGATGTTTGTCTTAGCAATGCCTTCAGGTGGCAATAATTCTTTGGCCGAGCTTGCAGCAAAGTCTACACAAGCCTCTGCCATAACAGGGTGAACAACTTTAGAAGCACCGTCGAAAGTAGCACCACCAGGAGCGTCCTTACCCAAACCAGTGCGGCGTAAGCCCTCCTCATATTGCTTATCGCGCTGTTTTCTAGCTTCTTTATCTTCATCAATAAAGTCCAAATAATCTTGGGCCAATTGATCCAAATAGCTTTCATCAAACACTTCCGCAAGGTTAGCATAAAACTCAGGGCTTTCTTTTGGGCCCTTAGTTTGCTCAAGGTTAACAACTACTGAACCGTCTTCCAGTTCAATAATCTCACCCTCTGCCTCATCTTCATCTAAACCCAAATAGTCTTCAAGCTCAGCAACTTCTTGCTCCTGAAGCTGACCCTCTGCAATCTCTTGATCTGTTTTAGAATCTAAAGACGGCAAGCTGCCACCCATTTGAATCGGTAATTTTGGATTTGCCATTATTTAACTTTTCTGTTTGCGAGCATTTGATCTTGCATTTGATGGATTTGCTTCATCATTTCGTCTTCGCCGGTATTTAATTCTGTTGGCTTTAACGCAGCCCATCCAGCTTGCACTGGCAACGGAGCCAAACCAATCGCAGCATCGAGCGTACTTTCACGCGCGCCGCCAATGTTATTATTTTTTAACTGTTCTGCCACGTCATACGCAGGTATGCCAAACGTTAACCCATGACCCAACAAAGAACCTAAACGTGAAGAAAACTTTTCAAACGAACTAGGGGGCAATTGTTTTGCCCGCATTTCTTGTAAATTAATATTGATCGGATCATAACGACGCGTTAAATCAATCGGAGGTTTTACCTCCTTACCCCCCGCAAAGTGCTGTATCAACGGATGATCGTGTGGCAGTTCGCTTTGATGTACCTTGTGGCCGTTGATCATTAGCTCCACCTTCATCTGTTCTGGTGACACCGAATGACCGCCCGCATAACCCGGGAGGCCGGCTTGTTCCATCAACAACTCGTGGGGTGATTTGATTAGGTTCATATTCTAATTCTATTAATGCACATCGGTAGGGTGTTTCGCCCTACTGTGCGTATGGATTGGAGAACTTGCGCGCCAACTGGTCGTCAATGTATGAGTAATCTCTTGCAGGCAACGGATCGAGTTGTAACCATCCTGAATCACGTAACACGCGCAACGCTTGTGTCAGTGAGTCCACGTAGTCATCGTGCCCTTTGGCTTCAGGGAACGAACACACCTGCCGTATGAATCGTTTGGCCCACGGTGCAAACTCACCTTTTTGTTCTGGATCCTCCGGTATGTACACCCGGCCCTTAGCAACCAGCGGGGCCACGATGTTTAACCGCTGCACCTTATCGGCGCGTCCTGGGTTGTATCCACGCACCGGAACGCCGGCGCCTTGTAACTCTTGAATCAGGCTGATACCTGCAGACTTGTCTTCCATGAGCAACAAGTCAGCCTTACGGCCTTTTGCAAACGTGTTATCTGCGCCGTACACAACTTCCTTGAAGTCCGATATAACTTTGCGGCGTAACTCTGGATACGCCAAGTGCGCGTCCCATGCGTCTAACATGATGACCGACGTGTGGCCATCCTCTTGCTCAAACACGCCCCACACCGTGCAGGCTGTTGGGTCGTTGACCGTCTTCTCGCTGGTAGCCGGATCGTATGACGCAATCACATACTCAAGGGTTGGCGTCGACTTGTTGGCTGGCCACATGCGGAACTGCTTGCGTTTAATAATGCCGGCCTCTTCCGGATCCAATATCTCGCCGTAAATTTCCTGACGGCCCAGGTTGGTGCCCTCGTAGCTTTCCAACTGTTTGAAAAACGTATCAGACAAGTTGGCGCGGTTGTCAAACGAGCTGGCGTTGGCCACGTACACGTCGCCGCCCACCTTACCCTCGTTTAAGTCTACAATCAACTCGAGCGGCTTCGGCGTTGTCGTGATAATCTGCTGCACCCGCCCAATGCGTGGGTCCATCAAACGCAACGTAAACTGCGCCTGGTCATACGCGTCGTCGATGTACTCAAACGCACACAGCTCGTCAAACCAGGCCCCATGGTATTGCTTACCACGATAGCGTTCTGGCTCAGAACCAGGGATCCCTTGGATCAGTGAGCCATTGATCAGTGTAATCTCAAGCAACGACTTATTGTAATCTTTGATGATGGATCGTGGCAAAATGTTAAGTAGCCCAGAGTCACCCTCGAAACACGTCGCGCGAATGTCGTTTGTTGTTGGCGCTGTAACCAACCAGCGCGTCTTGTCAAAAGTCCACGCCCGCTCGCCAATCCAGTTAGACGCCGTCCATGTCTTACCCGCACCGCGGCCGGCCAGCATTAAGAACGTATCAAACTCGCCGTCCTCCGGTTCTTTTTGGTGCGGGAGCGCGGATAGCTTGTACTTCACCAGCCAAAGGGTGGCATCGAGCTGCGCCTTTGGCCATTGTTTGTTTTGTTCTGCGAACTTCTTTAACAGAAGCTCTTGTTTTGCCGTTAACGACATGTGATAAATCCTTCTCCCACTAAAAACGAACCATCAGGCCCGTCAGTTTCAATGTGTACACATTGTTGCGTGGGTAACTCTTCAATTTTAGTAATGTACCGTCGTGCTTGGTGCACCTTAACTTTCTTCGGCACCTGAACACTACACAGTTGGTTACAGTTTCTGAAACCTAATGTGTAATGCTTCCAGTTTTCGTAAAAGTTTAGTGTAGTCTTGCTACCTAATGACTCTACTAACCCCTGGATTTTCCTAATCTCCGGCCAGTGTGAGCCAGAAACTCTAAAAATATCTTTTGTTTTCTTGTATTGTCGTATTTTTGCGTTTACAATACCGCTTAACAGCTCAATTCTTTGCTCTTCACTACCCAGCAGGTAGTTGTTTGGTATCTCTTTGGGTATGAACGGCGCCAGCTGTGACTCAATCGTAGGGAACACACTGAAGATCGTGGCTCCATCCTTGCGTTTTTTTGGTTTTATGATCTCATACCCATGGCTGCGGAACTTTTCTAACACCTCATCGGCGTTTAGCTTGTGCGCCGAGAACACATTGGGCTTCAATCGGTTCCAATACCAGTACCCAAACACAAACGGCGGCACCGGCAGGTCCTGGTGTGGCAGCTTGAGCGCTCCGCACGTAGGGATTGAGAACGTACGCGCGTTGTTCTTGTGCCTCAACGACTTATCCAACAGCCCGGACAACGGTTCCAAAATCAACGGGCGCATAAACTGGCGCTTGCCCTTGTACTCTGCCAGCCGTTTCCTGTACTTAGGCGTTTCCAACAAAAAATGCATGGACGCGTTACCGCTGACAGTCAGCAAGTCACTGAGGTGCACCTCATAGCATTTGGATTGAAAGTGCTGGATTAACGTAACCTTACGCAGGTCTCCATTCCTATCAAAAATAAAATCGCCTTCAACCAGTTTGTCAGCGCGTTTCCAATAATCAAGCGTCAGTATTTTTTCGTTTGCTGTAATAGCCATTGTTTTCTGTTAAGACCCATAAATCTAGGAAATGCGCTAACGGCATTCTAATCTTATATTGAACTGACAAAGGTAACTTTTGGATATCTACCTTTTGGTACATCTTTAGCCGGCACCTGAAGTACACCAAGGTTTCATACTCAAAAATTTCTGCGGGCACGTCTACCATGTGGTGCTCCAGGTCTTCGACCACAACCAACACGCGAAACCCGCTAATCAAACCCCTAGAGGTTTTTAAAACTTCTTTTATTTGGTATTGATATCTCACGCCCATATTAATGCACATACTTTCTGACGGTCGCCTTACGATTTTCCATTTGTACCAGAAGACATAGAAGACACGGTCTAAATGTCTTTTCTTTTATTTT
>Ga0209085_1000111_pt1 | contig 59784 bp, 33 predicted proteins | sample C_131016_EF_Meta_FD_187310 | JGI IMG/M metagenome (GOLD analysis project Ga0209085, IMG submission 187310) | Freshwater microbial communities from Lake Croche, Canada to study carbon cycling - C_131016_EF_MetaG (SPAdes) (version 2) | ecosystem: Environmental > Aquatic > Freshwater > Lake... | reverse complement strand
GAGCTGTAGCTTCTGCATTAACAGCAGCAGTACGAGCTGTGATTTCTGTATTATCAGCAGCAGTACGAGCTGTGGCTTCTGCATCAACTGCACTTTGACGAGCTGTGATTTCTGCATTAATATTAGCTTGCAATGTTGTATCAGCAGCAGCACGAGCTGTAGCTTCTGCATTAACAGCAGCAGTACGAGCTGTAACTTCAGCTAAATCTGCATTAGCACGAGCTGTGGCTTCTGCATTGATGTTATTTTGCAATGTTGTATCTGCATTAGCACGAGTTGTTGCTTCTGCATTAATGTTATTTTGCAAGGTTATATCTGCATTTTGACGAGCTGTAATTTCATTGTTGACACTAGCGCCACCTGCAGAGTAAATCTCGTTAATAGCAGAAACTAAATTAGTTTTAGCAGTTGTACTTAAGCTTGACAAGCTACCCATGTCTGTTCTGACATTAGCAATGTTGCTAGCGACGTGAACAGCAAAATTTTCATCAGCAGCAATAGCGTCAGACAACTCTTTCAATGTATCCAACAATGCTGGAGCACCATTAACCAAGTCAGAAATGGCTTGTCTACGTGCCGAAACTTCTACATTAATAGCAGCATCACGAGCTGTGATTTCTGCAAGAATAGCATTTTGACGAGCTGTAATTTCTGCATTAATATTGCTTTGCAATGTTGCGTCTGCATTGGCACGAACTGTGGCCTCTGCGTCATCAGCAGCAATACGAGCTGTCTTCTCTGTATTATCAGCAGCAGTACGAGCTGTAATCTCTGCCAAATCAGCAGCAGCACGGGTTGTTGCTTCTGCATCAATATTGGCTTGCAATGTTGCATCAGCAGCAGCGCGAGCTGTAGCTTCTGCATTAACAGCAGCAGTACGAGCTGTAATTTCTGTATTATCAGCAGCAGTACGAGCTGTGATTTCAGCTAAATCTGCATTAGCACGACTTGTAGCTTCTGCATCAATATTAGCTTGCAATGTTGTAACTGCATTAGCACGAGTTGTGGCTTCTGCATCATCAGCAGCAATACGGGCTGTCTTCTCTGTATTATCAGCATTAGCACGGGTTGTTGCTTCTGCATCAATATTGGCTTGCAATGTTGTAACTGCATTAGCACGAGTTGTTGCTTCTGCATTATCAGCAGCAGTACGAGCTGTAATCTCTGCCAAATCAGCAGCAGCACGGGTTGTTGCTTCTGCATTAATATTGGCTTGCAATGTTGTGTCTGCGTTAGCACGAGTTGTGGCTTCTGCATCATCAGCAGCAATACGAGCTGTCTTCTCTGTATTAATGTTATTTTGCAATGTTGTGTCTGCATTAGCACGAGTTGTTGCTTCTGCATTGATGTTATTTTGCAATGTTGTGTCTGCATTAGCACGAGTTGTAGCTTCTGCATTTACAGCAGCAGTACGAGCTGTGATTTCAGCTAAATCAGCAGCAGCGCGAGTGCTAGCTTCTAAGTCAATGTTATTCTGCAATGTTGTGTCTGCATTGAAACGAGTTGTTTTTTCTGCATCTAAAGCTGAACCGCTTGAAGAATTAACTTCATTGATAGCAGAAACCAAATTTGCTTTGGTAGTTGTAGTCAAATAAGACAATGTTCCAGTAACTGCATTGATATTGGCAATGTTGCTGGCAACATTGATAGCAAAACTTGGATCATTTCTAATTGCATCAGCTAATTCTTTCAATGTATCCAATGCGGCTGGAGCAGCAGCAATCAAATCACTAATTTTAGTATCAGTATATGATTCAGCATCAGTCAAAACTTGAGCAAGTTCTGTTGGTGTTGGAACACCAATTTTTTGAACGTCGCCGTTTGCAGCAAAAATAGAGTACTTTATTTTTTTCTCAGTTGTGTTAAACCACACACGACCAGCATCAACTGGAAATGGATCATTAGCAAAACTTTCTAAGACTAGGTTTTCAATCCAAGAATTAGCAGCAAGCGTAATACCATGGTATTTTGGGAAATCAGACATTTAAATTCCTTTTTATTAATATTAATATTTTTTTGTATTGCATATTGTAACCTAACAATATGCATAAATTTTGATCACACTATAAATTTTAAATTTATATTTCTCGATTTTTCTCTTCTCTGTTTATCTCTCTTAATTTCACTTATCCTCAACACGATTTTTCTCAATGAAACTCGTTCTAACTATTTACAACTTGTTATATGGTGCATAATACACGCATATAATATATTATTGTAATACTTTAGTTTTATTTATTTGAAAAATTTTTTCAAAGTAAACAATTCACGATCCACTTTTAAAGACTCAGAATTACTGTGTAACACACGCCATTCTATCTCAGATTTGTTGCTGGAAAATATAAAAAATCCATCACGAAAATCCAAAAATTCAGCACCGCCAGCTTTGATATAAGCAGCAAGATGCAATTCTGATTTTGATATTTCAATTGAATGTATCATGTATTAACCAACAACAATATTTGCACCAGTTTCTGTTATGATTGGATGCCCGTCTTCCGTAATAAATGGTGTGATAACTGGAACAATATTTTGAATTATTTCATCCATAAAATAGATCACAGCAGCCCCAGAATTGGCCTCAGTTAAACTAATTTTAACTGTGTTATCATCTATTATTTTTACTTTTGCATAAAATTGCTCACCTGATGAATTATATAAAGACACTTGCATCCTATGTGTGCCCCTATTATGTCTAATTGTCCACTCAAGACTGGCATCAAAACCAAAAACTTGATAAGGCTTATTGATTAGAGTTAAGTTGGTGATTGTGGCATTGGTTATATTGGCATTACCACCAATAAATTTATTGGCATATAATCTACCAGTGACTGCCGAATCTTCAACAGCAATTACTCCACCAGTAATTACAACTGCATTGGCATTTTGCTTGGCTAATGTACCTAAACCAGTAATACTGGTTGATGGAATAGTGTTTCCACTGGTAATAGCATTACCAACACCACGCAAATAACCAAAAAACTTGCTTCTTCCAGTACCACCACTACTTACTGGAACAATCCCAGTTTTGATAACAATATTACCGTCCACACCATTGTCATTGACTACTTGTACAAAATTTGAATCTGAACTAATGGTTCTTAATTCTATTGCACCACGACCAGTTCTAGTTACAATACCCGCATTATCATCAACTAAACTGGCCAATGCCATAACATCTTTACTAATAACCTCAGTAAAGGTTATAGGAGTCACGTCAGCAAAAATATAACCAATGGTGGTTACTGACCAAACACATCCTACATTTCGTAAGCCCTCAACAACTTTGACCATGCTGCCGGAACGTATTCTACTTACAGCATTAAAATCTTGACTTCTAACTAACGCGACCCCGACACCGCGCCAAACATAAATTCCGTTTTCAACAGGATTGGTTTGATTTACTAATAATACCCTGTCACCGGACACAAGACTTGTACTATCCCAATAGTCATAATAAATGTCATTGACGACTTGATTTTGTTGTGGATTTGATAAGTTGATATTGGTTCTAGCTACTACCCTAACAGCAAATACTGTAGATGTGGTATCAGCCTCTGGTGCTATTTGTAATTGTTTTCTTCCAAGATCTGTGGAAATATATAACCCAGCACCATCAAATTCCAAACTACCAGCAGCTGGATTATCTACTAATCTGCCCGGCTTTAGCACTAACGGGGGTAATCCAATTTCTGCAGATGATAATACTACTGGTTTATTAAATTTTGTTGATCCAGCAACAGTTAAATCGCCACCAATTATCGCTGAATCAATGGTCACTATGGTATTGGCTGTTAACTGTTGACCAACACCAACACCACCACTAACTACCAATGCACCTTGATTGACATCGTTGCTTTCAGTGGTATTATTGATTACAATAGATTGATCAGTGGTTGATCCGCGTTGAGTAACTGCTAATAAATTGCTTACTGTTAGATCATTATTACCAGCAACTACCCTACCATATGCATCAACAGTTACAACACCATAACTACCTGGATTAATACCAGTCGATGTTAATCTAAGTTGACCATTTATTTTTTCTAACCCACCACCAACTTGAATTTGATCTAATGCCCAATCCCACCTTAAATTTCCAGACCCATCTGTGGTTAAAATCTGACGATTCTCACCACCAAAAATAGAAACTTTATTGACATTGCCTAAAGATACTTTTTGGTTAGTTCTAGGAACAATATGATCTACTTTAACAAAATCACTTTTGACAACTACTGCATCTACATCAGTTAAATCGGCTATATTAGCACCAATTGTTTCAATATTGGCTTGAACAATCCATGCTTGATTTAAAATAGCAGTTTTAGCAACAGATACATTGGAAAAATTTGCTTGCCCAACATTAATCGAATTAGAAAACAATTGGCCAATGTTAGCCACAAGGGTAGTAACTACATTATCAACATCAACATCTCTAGTAGAAATTGTCCCGGCTGTTAACTTATTGGCGACAAATGCCGAACTTGCTGAAATGATACCAGTAACGTTAGCTGATTTTGTATTTAAACTGCCCCCAATACCAACACCACCAGCAACAACTAATGCACCAGTGACTGTGTCATAACTAGGAGAACTGTTTGTGATTGTTAGGCTGCTTGAAGTTGACTTTGGCGTCCCATCGTCAACTGCGGCTTGTGTGGTTCTACCATTATCAGTTAAGTATCTTAGTGCCATATGTTGCTGCTCTATTACCCAATTATTTCATAACTACAAATAGCATTGAAGACCACTGTTTGAGTTGATTGACAAACTAAACTATCACCCTCTTCAAGATAAAGTGGAGCAGTTTCTGTAATAAAAACCACCGTGTCCCTGGGAGATACGTGTAACTTATTTGCTAATTTGATACTAGCATTGGCTCTATATAGATAAACGGTAATATAACCATTTTCAGTTTCATTGGAATTGGCGAGATATAAAGAAAATACCCTGACTAACTTTCCACTGATTGCTGGATTTGCGGCAATTACTTTATTGGAAGACCCAATAGTTTCTACTAGAGTCTTACCATATTTGGAACTAACATTTACTAAATTTGGGGAAGCCATCTCTGCACCTTGATCGTTATATTATTTATTTAGAAAATACGCTAATTTATACAGAATCCCAAATACCTTTTACTAGTAGTTTTTACTAGCTAAATGCAGCATTGACCTTAAATTGATTTAAGATCAAAACCATTTGGGATGCTAATTAAAATTACAGTGTGGTATTGACTTGAACTACTGTACCAACTGGTGCAGCAAAACTCCAAGCATGAACTGTACCATCACCGGCAGTTAACTTGCGTTGTGTGATTTTGGCAACTTGTAATACTGATGCGTCAGCTGCAACTGCACGAATACTCATCTCACCAGCGGCTAAACTCGCAACATCCTTGGATACTAATGTGAAAATTGCAGTTCCTTGACCAGCTAATTGAAATCTTTTGCTACCAACTTGTTTGGTAATTTTTGCTGTAGTTGGTGTAGTACCTACTAAGATATCAGCGACTACGTCTGATAGAATACGTTTGTTAATTGGACGTCCCATTTGTTTGCTCCTTATGTGTTAAGCGTTCTATGCTCTACGCAGTGGGGTACTGCATAAACTTCCATAGTAATATAATTAATTATCCTACAAAAGCGTGAACAAATTTATTTATACCAAAAAAACAAAAAAGAGCAATATCAAATCTATTAAAACTTGATACTGCCCTTCCCCGTAGTCTACTTCCCATCCCGAATGGTTAGTATAATTATTTATCCATTTTGATAGGATTCTGCTTACACTTGTCCCCGTGCCACCTTGCATAACCGTTTACTGCCACTTCTTGATTACAATGAGGACACTGTTTTTTATCTCTGACAGATCCACGTATAGCATCTCCTCGGCGCTTTTTCTCTTCGTCTGTTTGCTTACGTCCACGAATTTTATCTCCTATTTTTTTACGAGTCTCATCCGTAACCACTGCCCCATAACGAGAATTATTTTCACCCTTGCTTGCCTGTGACATCTTATCCTTCCACTCTTTACTAAATGGTGCTCGTTTTTTACCTGTTTGTTTTTTTGATATTTTTTCACGTTGTTCTTGAGTTAGAGTACTTCCTAAATTTTTCTGACGTATTCTTTCCTTGGCGTCATCGGTGTGTTTTTTACCATAAAAGCCATTACCTTTGCCTTTTAACTTGATACTTTGTAATTTTGAATACTCTTCTTTGATAGATTCATATACTCGAGCAGTTATTTTTGTTGTATATCGTTCCTGACCATGTTTCTCAGCCCGCATCATACGTAATGCATTTAGCATTTTATGCCTATCCTCACCTGTCGTAAACTTAGTTAACAACCAATGACAAATAAAGTGCTCACGTGCAGTTAGCTTTACTAAATTGTTAGCATTATCAGCACCACCCAAACTACGTGGAATAACGTGATGTGTTTCGGTATAGATATTAGAATCTAAAATTCGATTTTTAGCATTTTGTGTAATGGATGCATACCACTTTTCATATTTGATCATACTAGTATTTAATTATATTAATAAATTCATTATAGCTATGCTTAAACAAAAGTCAACAAAAAACCCACCGAAGTGGGTTTTTTGATATCCTAACAATAATTTTAAAATTATTGGAATGATAAGTTTTGGATTGCGATCTCAGAAACGTAATCGCCGGCATTTCCAAGCGAACTTGCCGTATTCGTCAATTCTATGTATCCGTAACGGGTCATAAAGCCAACTACTGGTTCGAATGTATTAGGATCTAATACAACGCCACTGCTCATCAATGGAATGTATGGGCAGTAGAATGCAGCGGCATCAGCTTCGCTAGTACCTTTGTATCCAACCAATACTGGTGTTGTATCGTTAGCATAGCTATCAACATAAACACGCATAGCGCCGTTCAAAGTACCAACGAATTTTGTATTTGTAGGAGCTTCGAAAGTGCCTTCTGTAGTACGAGCAAAAGCACTAGTAGTAGCACTTTGTAGGACTGTCAATGCAGCTGGACTAACGATAGCCCAGTTACCAGCGCCACGACGTGTACGTTGTGCAATCAAGTTAGCACTACGGTTAATCAAAACAGCAAGAGCAGCGTGCTCGTCACCAACGAAAGTAGCTGTACCAGATACAGCAGCCTGGTTGTAAGTGAATTCTTGAGCAGCCAAAGCACGTAAAGAGCCTAGGATTTCTTGGTCGATTTCAACAGTAATTTCCTGTGCCAAAGCAGCCATAATTTCTGCTTCAACGTCCAAGCCGTGCATAGCCTGTGCGTCTTGGGCAGCTTCAAAAGTCCAACGTGCGGACATTTTGCGTGTCTTAGCTTCAACAACCTGCTTCATGATCTGGACGTTAATTTTACGACCAGGAACGCCTTCTAATGCGCTAGTACCAGCAGCGCGGCCAGTAGAAGTGTCACCAGAGTAAGCAACGGCGATTTTAAATGGGCTTAGTGCTTCGTCACCAGCAGTAGTGCTAGTTGCATAGCCACTGTTGTCAGTCATGCTTTCAGCATAGCGGACACGTAGTGTATGGATTTGGGCAACAGGGCCAGTCATTGGTTGAACGCCAATGATTTCGTTAGCGATAACTGTAGGCATAACACGACGGATAACGGGTAGGATAACACGGTTAAGTGTAGCTACGTTACTAGCCTGTGTTGCACCAGCTGTGGCGCTTTCTTGCAAGTATTTACGTGTATTTTCCAATACAACGCTCATGGATGTGCGGCGTGAGCCTTGCAATCCTTCTAGCAGGGCGTCTTTAGTTTCGCCCCAACGGCTTTCTAATAGTTCTTTAGTCATTTTTATTTTCCTTTAAGGTGTAACTATATATTTTTATTTTAACCCTGCCAAACGCTTCAATTCAATGACATTAGCGACATTGTTTTGGTCCTGTGCGATGGCGGTTTTATCTCCTGTGACTTCAACTTTTGTTTCAACAAGTGTAGTCTTTTCAGTCTTCTTACTTGTTGAGTTATTGAGTACCGCGGGAAGATACTTATCAAATGCTTCGGCCAATTTAGCTGTCTGCACATTCTCGAGTAGTTCTGTCATTACAACTGCTTTTTCTCGATTCAAGGGTTTCAGTAGATTTGCCATAGTGTTACGGCGCTCTGCTGATTCTTTGATAATTTTGATTTCACGTTCTTTCGACTCAACCACACGTTGTTTTTCTTCAACGGCAGTAGTTGCAGAGTCAATTTCACGTTTTTGATTTTCGATAGTTTCATGCAATTTACGAATTTCAGCATTTTCGTTGAGGTGTGTAATGCTAAATTCGCTAGCAAATGCTTCGAATAAGCGACGTCCAAACATGTTCTCGCGAGCAATTTGGATATCTTCTTTTAACTGGGTAAGTTCTGCATTTAGATTCTTGGCAACTGTTTCTTTGACAAGCTCAGTACTACGGGCAATAAAGCGAGTTTTTAGTTCGCTCAATTTTTCCTTAGCTGTTGCTACCAGGCGAACCTTAGTTTCAACAACTTGTTGTTTGTCGTGAGCAAATTCTTTGATTTCTTCAGCCAGTGCTTTAACAATAAAACGCTCTAAACGTTCAAAGTTTTCACTTTGGATGCGGCGATCATTGCGTAGGTCTTGCATTTCCTCAGCTAATTTCTTAACTAAGAATTCGTTGAAACGACCTGCACTTTCCATCATGTGGTTTTTGAATTTCACACGATCTTCAAACATAGCTCTTTTCTCACCAGCAAATTCTTCAATTTCTGATGTGAGGCTTTCAGTTACCATTTTGTCTAATGCTTCAACCATTACTTTTTTATCATGCTCATAGCGGGTAGCCATTTCTTCACGCAATTCAGCGCGAATTTGTTCACGAGCTTCAACTAACTTAACTTCCCAAGCTTCGTTGATAGCTGCACGAGTTTCCTCGTTAATGATCCCGCTGTCTAATAACGGTTTGATAGCTGTATTAAACATTCTGGTTATCTCCTATAGTTTTAGTTCTTTGATCAAGCGAGTAACCTGATCTTTAAGATACTTTTGTATTTTTTGATTTGTGCTGGCATCCTGTGCCATTTCTAGAATCCTATGTCCACCTTGCATATTCAACAAACCTTCATAGATTGCTGTGGGATATGCATGTGGAGCACTGGGTTGGGCCACAACATCAACAGTGACTATTTCAAAATCACTGACGTGTCCATTCATATCGTTGACATTGCCACTTCCACGACTGGACACACCCAATTTTACTCCACTTTGCAACATGGTCGTAACCAATTGCCCCATGGGTGTTGGTAAAACTTTCAACTTGCCATGACCAGCAGGACCATCCATCCACATGTCTGTGATCATGTGACTTACACGGTCTAAATTAATTTTTAAATCATCAGGATGATCTAATTCACCTAAGACGCTGCCGTCTTTGAGTTGAGTATTAATTGCAGCTACAGCACGTTCAATTTCACTAACTGGGTAAATCCTTTGATTGGCGTTCTTGACACCACCTTCAATGAAAATACCCTTCATATAAAGATTCTTACTTTTACCATCGTTGGAATCCTCTGTAAGGACTTCCATACGTGCATGGTTAAAAGTAAGATGTTCTTTTAAATAAGCCATTATTTTTATTAGTTTGTTAAATTAACGAACTTTACCGCCAACTACACTCTTGTCAGCTACTGGCAATTTACCGCTAGTAGTTTGACCTTCTTTGCTGCTTGCAGATTCTTTTTTGCTAAAAAACTTGTTAGCACCATTGCCACCTGGTTTGTTTACGTTACGGCTAGCAACTTCAACTTCGCCTTGGCCTTTGGTATACATATTGCTAGCCTTTGGAGTTGGCTTGCCATCTGGGTTTTGTTCTGCACCACCTTTAGCAATATTGCTAGCTGTGCCACCCATGTCGTTCTTTTTAGCAACAATACTTTGTTTGTTTACTGTTGGAGCGTCGCCGCCTGTACCAACTGTACCGCCTTCGGTCTTGTTGCTTGGGGCTGAGACTTTTTCAGTATACTCACGAACCATTGTTTCGTCAGTTTCTTCTGGATCCTCTTCACTGTCCATGTCATCCATATCGCCCATGTCATCGTGTTCTGGCTCTTCTTGCTCGCCAGCCATTAACTGTTCAAATTCAGCTTTTAGATCATCCAAAGCTGTTTCTAAATCCATAACGCGATCTTCCAAACCTTCTTCTGATTCTTCATCGCCCATGTCTTCTTCGTCACCAAAGTCATCCATGCCGCTCATGTCGTCGGAATCTAAACCTTCTTCATCAGAAGTGATTTCGCTATCGATGTCGCCCATTAAGCCGTCAACTTCGTTGCCGCCCATTTCGGTTTCATCTTCAAAATCTTCTTCATCTACGATACTTTCGTAAATGCTACGACTTTTTTCAACAACTAATTGATGAAAAAGTTCACGTGCTTTATCTTCTTGCTCATTGATGATAAATTCAATAAGCTGCTCATAAGTTTTATTCATTGGTAGTGCTCCTATATAATGGCATATAAAGTTATTTACACAAAATGTAAATAATCACCCATTTATATGTGTTTTTTTGGCATTTTTGGGCTTAAAAGCCCGGTGCTGCTTCGGCTGCAGGAGGTTTATACTGTTTTGAGATGGTTTTTATCTTTTCTTGTTGCTCGATATTTCTAACGTCATTCATCTTTCGCAACTTGTTTAACTGAGCTAGATCTAATCTAGTTGTTCTCAAGTCGCTGAGTTTTGACACAGTGTTGTCTTCTTTATCTGTGCTGTACCCATCAGGAATTGGTTCAAAAATCTCTAATAATAGCATACAGTTATTTAATCAAAAAATTAAAATCATAAGCCTGGCGGCGCTGGAGCAGTTGACGGGATAGATTCTGGGGCAGATGGGGCCACGCCACCCGGGCCAGGAGCCATTCCCGTATCACCTAAATCTTCTGCACTTGGCTCAGGCATACTTAGTGACGACAGATCATTATCTATACCGCCTGGGGTAATACCAACACTACGCAACCCTGCAGAACTGTTAATAGAATCTGCATCATTGATCGCAGATTCACCAGTCTCTTCTGACCACATCACTTCGTTTTCACTCATTTCTTGTTCACTCATACCTAAATAACGTTTCATTAGGAAACGCTTACTAAAATATGGAAACTGCTCTAATTGTGTAAATGTGCCAATCCTTGCAGAATCAACATCTGCTTGACTATATTGAGCAAAATTTTGTGGCTCATTGAATGTCAAATCAAATAATTGTCCATCAATAGTAATGCCTCTCCAACGCATAAACATTTTGAACTCAACATCTAACTTTTCTACAATCATACGCTGTAATCTCTTACAATATTGATTGAAACGCCATTCTTGTATCAATGCAGTACCCACTTTGCCATCATTATAGCTTTGTGTACCATCATCAACACTAGTAGGCAAATAGCTACTAGGAATACGCAATCCTCTAAACAATTTGTTGGTAAAATATCGAAGATCAGTGATTTCACCAACGTTTGCACCACCTTGAAGTACATCAACACTACTGCCACGTCCATCAGCAGTTACTGGAAAGAAAAAGTCCTCATGTTGGCTCATAGGATTATAGGTAGCATCCATCATATTGGCCCCGCCACCAGTTTGTGTAGGAATCCTGCGTTGGCTTACTTCATTTTTAATACGCTCAACAAAAGCCATTGCTAAATGTGGAGGCATATTACCTACATCAATCTTAAAGACTCTACGCTCTGGAGCACGTTGAATTCTGTATATAATTACAGCATCCTCAAGTAATTCTTTTTGTTTGAATACTTTGAAAACATTTTCCAATATGCTTTGTCCAAATGGCCAAAATGGATCCAACCCCTCAGTTAAACTAAGATGTACGACATGTTCAGCATTAATAACAGCTTCGTTCTGAGCATGACTGAATCTACTACCACCACTGTAAGGTGCTCTAGGCTGTACATAACTACCTTGTGGGCCACCAATTTGAGGACTGTTGGTATAAGTGTCCGTGGTAGTAATTGCTGTAACTGTTAAGTTTTGAAAATTAGGTTGTATCTCTTTAATAACATATTGTTCAGGTTCTTTCCCTTTTGATTCATTGACGATAACTTTTATAAGTTTGCTTGAATCAACCCAAAATAATTTAAACGTTTCTGGATCTCTAATAAAAACTTGATCACCATATTTTACAGTATTTCTAAAAATTTTGAATATTTTAGTATTAAATTCATTCAAACTAATCCACTGTTGTAATTGTTCCTTGATAATCTTTACTTCATTATCTGATGGCTTTTCCTTATAATGGATATTAAATGGCAAATTACTTTCCAAATCAGTTTGTGTACTGAATTCAGCTATGATATCTAAAGCCGATGTTAATTCAGGATCCATATCCATCTGTTCGTATTGATTATATCGTTCCAAGCGATTTGGGTGTCCTAAATAAATTTCAGGCAAATTACTTCTATAGTTTCTATAAGCAGAATCGCTTGTATAGCCACGAGTGCCACCCACAGGGCTGCTCATTCCTGATGTATCTGCTGCTTTAAAGTATTTTTTCCAAGACAAGATATGTTCCCCGATTAATTTTATTTAGCTATTTCTTTTGTGTGTACCCAAAGACTCTGCCCGCAATCCCAAATGCGATCAAAGCCTTTATTTTGCATAATTTGCCATTCTGTCAAATTTGCATCTTCACCTTCCATAACCAATTTATGTTTTTGAAAACCAATACGGTTATATCTTTTTTTGTAATCAGTATAATGATAGCCTATTGTTTCAGACTTTAATTCAAATCTCAATTCCTTATACATATTACCCAATCCCCAACAGTTATCACTGTAACTAATTACTGATTCGGGGTTAAATGTATTTAAAAAATAGGAAAACAATTTACCACCAGCACCAACCACCGATCCTTTTGTGCAAAATCTCAATATTTCATATTCATATTGTTTGTTATATCTAGACTTTCCAAAAGTCATAACTGCAACAAGTTCATCGTTAAACTTTAAAACTAAATTAATAGTGGACTTAATTGTTCCTTGCAAATGGTGAGTTTCAACAAAATCTTTAATGTCCCCGTAATCGACAGTCATCACTGCACAGTTTCTAGCATAAATTTTTTGTTTTGATTTAACGCCTAAAATATGCTCCAATCTAGATTTCACAACAGATCGATTAAAATTCCAGTCGTCTTCAAAAATAGTGATTAGAGTAATACCTATTTGTTTACATTTTTGAAATTTATTATAATGATATTTAGAATCCCTACCTGAACTCAGTTCGCTATGCCAATATAATCCCGAACATTCTATCGCCAAACTTAATTCAGGAATATAAAAATCTAATTCGAGTGGAGTGATCAACGATCTATTATTTTGATCAAAATCAACATTATGACTTTTTAAAAATTCTGATAATTCAACTTCAAATTGGCTTCTCAATGGTTTAGAAAACAGTTCTGTAGCTTGATATTTTTTGCTGTATAGATACAGAGTATGACTTGCAATTGACAATTCATCTAATACTTGCTCTCTAGTTTTTCCAGATATAAAAGATATAAATTGATCCGTATTGTCTAAGATACTTAAAGTTGAATTTGGTAGACCAATTCTGCTTGGGGACGAAACACCATAATTATCCTGGATTGAATTTCTTTTTTTAACTTCAGAAATTGCTAATTGTTCAGAAGTCCTATTTGCCAAAGTTTTTTTAAATTTTTCTTTAATTTGACTATTTTGTAACGGGGTATTACTACCATAGCGTATTTGATTAGTGTTTTTTACTTTGTTTTGCTGATCTACCAATTTCATATGATGTTCAACGCCATACTTTTTTAAAAAAGTTTCTTTTGTTTTTTGAAGTGTTAATTTCTTCTTTTCATCTGTAGTATTTTTTCTTTTTTCTGATGCAATGGTCTTAGCACTATTTGATTTTGAATAATATTCAACACCATATTTTTCAATATTAGTTTTTTTTCGTCTTTCCTCTATTCCTGGAATTTTATTCACTGCATCCACCCCATATTTTTCCATTAGAGTTATGCGCTGGTTTTCAAGTCTGAGTTTTTTTAAGCATTTGCACTTATTGCCTAATATACATCCTGGTTTATAACCCTTATCAAAAGTCCAAAATTGTCTAGGATTTCCAAACTCGCAGACTGGTTGTGGCCCATTCAATGTGATATAGACTTTTTCTATTAGATTCCTAGTCTTAAACTGATTTGTTTGTTCATCTAACCAAGCAATTATATCATGTTTGTTTCTTATCCAGCTTGAAAGTGCTGAATGTTTATTGGAACTTAGCCAATTTATTAGAGTCTCTTTGTAATCCATGTATGTATTTAGTCCGCATTTTAGAGTATACATCCATTTGAATTAAATTTCAACTGTAAGAATTATTAACCAATTGTTGTTGTAGATATTTACTATCACGTAATGCTTCCAAATGTTCACCAGAGTTTGATATAAATTGTTTCATTAAACCGAGCTGCTCCTTCAACAGTTCAATTGTTTGATCAGACTTTAAAGCTTCTGATTTTGACATTTCAATTTTCGACTGATCTCCAACCGTTTGTTCTTTAACCTGTTTTGATTCAAGACTTGACATTAAATTTGAGATAGATTTAGAAAAATCTGGTGGTAGTAAATCCAGTCTATTTACAGGCATATCTAAGCCCGATAAGGCCATTTTTTTATTTTCCGACCCTGATTCAGAACTAATTTTACCCAAATTTACTGGTATAGATCTCCCATCTGGTAAAGGAACATGCGCCTCATTTATTCCCTTTTCGCTAACTCTTGACAAAATACCTTGTGGTCTAGAAATATCACCATAACTCACCCCACCAGTTTCATACCCTGGAGTCTTCCCAAAATAACTACTAAGTTTATCGTCAATCATCGAGCTAAACCCAGATATACTAGCACCAACTCCCATTGTAGTAAGACCACCATAAGCCATTGTGCTGCCAGCGGCCATCATCGGAGCGCCAATTGGGGCACCGATACCAGTAGCAGATAACCCAGCGCCACCTACCGCCAGCAAGGTGCCTAGGGCCGCTAACCCTAAGCCAGCACCAACAACATGATCTCCAATTGATTCTGCAGATCCTATACCACCATTGGCTTCTTCTCTCGAAGGCTTGTCACCATTGAGCCCTAACTGTTTAATCATAGTTTCAACTTCGCCCAACATTGCCTTTGAAACTTTCGCAAACTGTTCAATCGCTCGGGTTAATGTAAATTGTAATGCTATTTTTAACCTTTGCGCAGCAATTTCTGCACCAATGGTTGATTTTTGAAATTTGCCATTAGCTTCACTTGCTGTTTTAGAATCTTTTGATGCCCTGTTTAAATTTTCTTCAGTAACTTTAAATTGCATTTGGTTCAAACTGTCAGCAGATTTTGCCAAGCCTTCGAGACCAGTGACGCCTGCAATAGAACCTATACTAATTGCTCTAGCCAAATCTCCAGAATTTCTATCAAAGTTTTGGTTTGCTCTAGCAAACCCCATCATTAAATCCTCAACACTAGTATTGCCTTTGTTTAATTGGTCAACAAATTCTCTAGCTGGAGCAGCCATCCCAAATAAGTTAGCACTTACGTCTGTAACGGCTCCGTTGAGTGATACGGCTTGTATTACTGCTCTTTGCTGGGTCTCGTCCATCATGCTCATAGCTTTTCGAACTCGATCTATTAACCCAACATCACCAGTTTTTTTAGCTCGTTCTCGAATCTCTCTTTCAAAAGCATATGCCTCAGAGGCCTTTTTGGCATTTTCTGTTCTTGCTTTTGCATCATCACCCATTAAATCAGCAACTATTCTGAGATTCCTGGCCATTTCAACAGTTGATTGAGCTACTTGTGCATTAGTAGCAGTTCCGCCAGAACGTTTCAGATTGGCTGTTACTCTAGCCACCAGTTCAGCCTGTTCTTCGAACCCAAACCCCAAATTCAATAACTCTCTTTGTAGAGTGTTTCCACTTTTCCCAGTTTGTGTAGCTAAATTGCTTGTAACACCAGCAACAATTTTTGCAGCACCGCTGACTGTGTATCCAGATTCAGCCAACAGTTGGGAATTATTTTTTATTACCTTACTATATTGATCTACTGTTAGCCCGGCCTGAGTCGCATACATGCGCAAGTCATCCATACCTCGAGAAAATAAAGCCCCCGATGACGTTGCTTCTTTAAAAGAATTTACAGTTTTTTCTACTTCTGCCGATAATACTTGCACACCAAACTTAGCTAGTTTATTGGCAGCTTCGCCTAAGAATCCCAATGCCGGTCCAATGATCGACAGGGCTAGACCAAATGATTTGACTGGTCCTTTGCCAGTCATTGCTAGTATTTGTCCAAATGATCCAGCGGCTTGACCAGCAGCACTACTAGCTTCGCCTTGAGCGCTATATTGCGCTTCGAGCAACCCACTTGCTAATTGTATACCACTTTGGCCACTTTGCAAACCTTTAATAAAGGTACCAACAGCCGTCACCCCAATCGAACCTACTTTTTTGAGTCCATCGCCAAATTTCTTAGCAGCATCTATACTATCCGCTTCTGTTGCTTGTCTTAATAATCTAGCCCTATTACCTTCTAATACTTGTTTTTTTCTTTCATCAGTTTCATTTTTTATAGCTCTATCTAAGGCGTTAAGATTCTCATCAACTTTGTCTAATGTTTTGGGAATAGGCGATAGGGATCTAGAAAAACTAAGCGATGTTTCGTTGACTTTTTTGAGATAATCAGTTTGACTTTTGGTTTCTTTAATTAAATTTTTAAAATCCGATAGGTATTTTTTATAAGCATCACTCGATGCTGTATTATTTTTATCAGAAGTGCCAGTCTTTTGCTGACTCATTAGTAAAATAAGTTCTTCTAATAATTGCTCGGTGCTTTTTCCATTCATAAAATTTTCCAATGAAGATACCACATAAATACTGTATCAATCATATATTTATAGGAATCAAATCATGACTCTCGAACAAAAAAACCCCTTAAGCAAGTTTTTTCGACAACCAGTAGTATATATTAAACTCCCAAGTGAAGGGAAATGGTGGGGCGATAACTGCTTAGAACTACCAGTAACTGGAGAAGTTGGGATTTATGCAATGACAACTCGAGACGAAATCACGCTTAAAACTCCTGATGCGTTGCTAAACGGTCAAGGAGTTGTTGATGTGATACAAAGCTGTGTCCCAAATATAAAAGATGCTTGGAAGATGCCCAGTGTTGATGTTGACGCTATATTAATAGCAATACGCATTGCTAGTTATGGGGAATATATGCACTTTGAGACTGTTTGCCCACATTGTAATTTTGATAATAATTATGATATAGATCTTAAACCAATACTAACAGCTATCACATGTCCAGATTATACTAAACCTGTTATATATAAAACATTAAAAATTAAGTTGCACCCACAAAAATATTATGCAGTAAATCAGTCAAATCGATTAAACTTTGAAGAACAAAAAATTAATAACGCCCTGTCAATGGGTGATGACATTGACCCTGATGTTAAATTAAAAATGGTAACTGATGGGATGAATAGACTTGTTGAGTTAGGCATCACTTCTTTGGTAGAGAGTGTCGAATATATTGAACTTGACGACGGAGAAAGAATATCAGATAGAGACTATATTAGAGAATTTTTTAATAATTCAGAATCATCCATGATAAAAAGTATTCAAGATCGACTTTTAGAATATGTAGAAACTGCACGTATTAAACCAATAGGTGTCAATTGTGGCAATGGTGAATGTCTTAAATCATATGAAGTCAATATCGAATTTGATTATGCAAATTTTTTCGTTTAAGGCTTTTGACCCTGACTGATGAGCAGATTGTTGGTCTTATTAAGGACCAGGAAAAAGAGTCAAAAGCCTTAAAAGATGAAACTATTAGGATTAGTTGGTATATGCGTGGCGGAATTAGCTATGATGACGCTATGATGTTGAGTACTGAGGAACGCAAGATCATTGAAAAGCTAATCAAAGAAAATTTAGATGTCACAAAAAAATCCGGTATTCCATTTTTCTAAAAAGTTTTTTAAACTTATTAAGGACTTGCTACACAAGTCCAATGACTCGCAGTTAACACCGCTCATCATTTCTTTTTCTTTTTTTTAAATTGAAGTAAATTACTAATACGCTAAAGCGAAATTACTTCATCCAGATTTAACTGTCACACTTTGCCCAGGCAGGGCAAAGTCAATGTGATTTCATCCGAGTTCACACCATCACTTAGCGTTACAACAATTACAGAGGCGGTCGTCCGGTACCTCGAGTTGCGTCTTTATACGACGGCAGTTTGTAAAATATACGCTAACATACTTACAAACGTAGGGAATACTATCCCTTCTTTTAGCCTTTTGATTTCTTTAACAACGAAACGGGTTTATAGGCATATCCCATCATGGTCCTGTTAAGGATACTCGTTGAGTGCTTTCCACAGCCGAAAGTCTTCCGTCCCTGCGACCCTAGGTCCAGTTATCATAGGTACTCGAAATAAGCCAGTACTAGCCGGTGTCTGTGTGATTAACTTTGACTACTGCAAAGTTGTTTTACTTGCTTGGAGTTGGTCTCGAAAAATGTTTGATGATCCATGATGATCCATGAGCCATGAGTTTGATGTGTATATATAAAATGATTTTTTAAATTGAAAGACGTGGTGTCAGAATGATGTACGGCAACATATGTGCCTTTTCGATTAAATTTCATGAACAAGATATTGAAATCCCCAGAATCTGCGGCTTCCATACATTGAGCAATCCATAAGTCTAAGATTTTAATTGAACCTGTAAAAAATTGATGAAATGGAAAATCTTTATAGAATTTACATTCAGCATTGAGTTTGGGAAAACTCTGTCCGGGAATAATGTCTCCCTTAAAACTGCGAATTTGTCCCTCATGCAAGAATTCCTTGCGTTTACTATTTGACCCGCCCACATAGGCACCAGAACCAGGTGTTCTGATAAATTTCTCACCATATAGATCAGTGAGAAAAGTTGCAATTTGTCTTTCGAAACCGCCGCCTTTGGCCTTTTGTGGACTTGTCATATGTTATTAGTTAGTCCAGTTTAGTTGTAATAAAAAATAAACACTTTATTCATAAGCTCTGAACTCAGTATATCCATTTTCTTTAACTACTTTGAGTACATTACCTACCCTGCCTATTAATTCGTCTCTATGGCTGATAAACCAAACTGATTTATTTCTCTCACGACCCATGCCTTTTAATATCGATAAAGCATTTTCCATGCCAACAGGGTCCAAACCATTATCCAATAATTCGTCAATGAATAATAAATTAATTGGATGAAATAAATTCTCCCAAACATCCCTAAATGCAAAACTCAAACTTAATGTAAGTCTAGTCATTTCACCTCGGCTTAGATTGTGAAAATCCAATTCTCTGCCCAATTCAGTAATACTAACACTTAGGTCATTATTAAATTGAACAGTATGTGGTAACCCGATTCTATCCAAATATTGCCCAAGTCTAGCATTTAAATAGCTGAGATTTTGATCAATGATCTTTTTACGAACAAAACTATCCTTGTTGGTTAGCAATTTAAGTAGAAACTCCTGATGGTCTCTTAGAGAAATTAATTCGTTGATTTGATCGTAACTGACTGTTTCCAATCCTTTATCAATCATTTCTTCAATTTGATCTTCATAAGGATCTGTTTCGGCTTGTTTACTGGATATCTGATTTAACAAACCTGCCATACTGCTTCGATGTTCGAAAGCATCAGACTCTCTGTCATAATAAACTTTTGGTGGTGTGCCTAACGCCCCTAACTCAGTAATAGCAGCATTTAATTCGGCGATAGTTTCGGTGTGCTCATTGCTATTGGCTATACTTAAAGCAAGTTCCTCTTCTTTGCCTTTTACTAATTGATCATGATTGGCGTCGTGATATTCCTGACCACAAGAGTGGCAACGATGTTCTTTTAATGCAGATAATTCTTTTTGTAAACTTTGTTGATGTTTGATTTCTCTACCATAATCCAATTCTGAACGTTTAACTGCTTTGTTGAGTTCTACTAGATCTTTGTTTTTTTGATTAAATTCAGAAAGATCTCTGTGTGCTAATAATTCTTTTTCGATATCTAAATGGCTTAGTTCGTCATACGCAATTTGAAATTGGTTTAAATCGTCAGTTTTCTTTTTTAACCAAATCTGCTGTCTACGTTTTAAGTTTTCAATTTGATCCTGAATACGCATGTTGGCATCCCCAACCGCTTTGATTCTAAATTCTTCTTGGGTAATGCCATCTTTGGTTACTTTGATTAGTTCTTTAAGTCGATCGGCTTTTTCACTAAGAACAGTTATACCAAGTAATTGTTCAATAATAGCTCTTTGATCGCTTGAGCGTAGGCTAAGAAATGGTTCATTGTAGGTATTCAAAGCCACTGTTTGTTTAAACATGTCGTGACTCATGCCTAGGATTCTATCAATATCTGCTTGTGTTTCTCTACTATCGCCTTGACTATCGTCAGTAATTTCCTGTTCCACGTTGCTGACATAAAATGCCATAGTGTTAGGGCGGCGACCACGCTCTATCCTATAGTCTATGCCATTTTTTTCAAATTCCACAGTAACCAACATATTTTTACCATTTGATTTGTTAATCAAATTGTCTTTTCTTATGTTAGTCAGTGCTTGTCCGTATAATGCATAGCTGATGGCATTAAGCATTGCTGATTTACCAACGCCGTTCTTAGAACCAGAATCAACGCCGCCCAAATCTAAATTTTCACCAATAACCAATGTTAGGTTATCTCTATCTAAATTTACACTTTGGGTAACTGCGCCAATAGACAGGAAATTTTTCGCAGTAATGGATTTAATTTTTAGCATGTAAGACTATTATACTTAAAGGTTTCTATAAATGTCTAATAGAAGATTTTGATTAAAATGCTCACTACTAACAGATGCAATTTGGCTTGATACAATTTGATCCACGCTTTCGAAGGCAATATTGCCTTGAATGATATCATCGCCTATTTCTTGGGATTTTTGTGGAATCAGCATTATTTCTCTCAGCTTATAAGTATCAATGAAGGTTTCCTTAATAAAGCTAGCCTCTTCGTAACTAATATCAATATCAATATTAATTTTGCAATGCATATTTGGTTGTAGCATTTTTTCGGTATGATTTAAAACGTCACTGAGTTTATATACTCTATATTTGGGTTGATCTGGCCAAGCATGAAATTGTGGAGATTCGCCCCAGGGCAAAATCATCAATCCACGATCATCGTCTCCAGCGTCGGAATAATTATGTGGAAAGCAATTACCAATATAGGTAATATTTTTCTGTGTTTGTCTTTTATGGAAATGTCCAGTAAATACATGATCAAATTGGGTAAAGTGTTCTCGTTTTATTTCACCATGATCTGGCATAGCTACTTGAGCGTTCATTAAATATCCAGGCAATTCAAAATGTCCGAACATATAACGTGATTTTAATTTGGGAATACGTTTATAGTCATCACCCACAAGCCAAGGTGCAATAACAACATCGCCATGTTCAAACCAATCATTACACACAGTGACATTGGGGAGATGTCGCGCCCATTCAACACTTTGAACATCTCTCTTGTCACGATAATATAGATCATGATTGCCGGGAATAAAGTAAACATTATCAAAATTGTCATTCAAATGCTCCAAAGCCCTAAGGCTATAGTTCAAAGTTAATATATTAATGCTGGCTCGATTATTGTTCCAATCGCCCAAAAACATAGCAGTCTCACAACCCTCTTCTCGAGCTTTTTTGGTTGCCCATTTAACGAAGTTCAAACAATCTTCGTTATGTTGCACACTATTTGACTTCAAGCCGAAATGAATGTCGGTCATGAAAGCGGCTTTTTTAAATAAATTAGTCGTAGTCATACTGTCAATTATAGCAGATTCGTTTCTATATTAAAAGTTTTGGTCAATCGTAATCGCCATCACCAAAACTGCTACTTGAGCTCATTCCTTGTCGGGTATATGATGGTGACATACCATTCAATTCCAAAATATCATCACGAAGATTTTGATTTTGTTTTTCAATATTCAAAACTCTTGTAAAACTATTGGTCACAACGGCAGTGAAATAGCTGAAGGGATTTGAGGATTTTGATTCATCAAATTTTAAACCAATTTGACTTAATTGTAAAAGAGCCTGGCTACGCATTTCATCATTATACGTATAACCTCTCCAATTACTTCGTGTGGCATATCGCTCACACAGTTTGATAAACATATGTGCTAGTTTTTTAGTCATTGCGCCGTGATCTTTGCAAAATTCACCAGTAATCAAATCACCCTTCCAATGACTCTTTCCAACACAATAAGCTTCATCATTACTGTTTAATTTAAAATGTTGGAATGGTGGGAAGTTGCATTTGGTATATTTTGTTGGTTGAACATCTTCTTCAATGTCATATTCCGTTTTGACAACTTCATCGTCGTCTTCTAAGATTTTTACTTTACCTTTTGGTACTTTTTTAGCTTCTTCTGGAATATGTTCCCAAGTCATAACTCTAAATACCAAATCAGTTTTGCTAATGGTGGCGGGGTCAACAGCAAATTCTTCTAATTTTCTTTTTTCCACAGATTCCAACATAGCAGCATCGTAGGCGGCTCGACACAATCTTTCTGATCTCAATTCAATAGCTTCGCTAATTTTGATGTCAATGATTTCGGACAAAGAGTTGATGATGATGTCATAATCACCATCGCTGGCATTCAAGTAAGTGCAATAGGTATTTTTGCTTTTATGTATTTCTTTGAGTAAATCTCTATTGTTGAGATAATTAAATTTCATATTATGATCCTTTTGATTAAAAGCATAATAACATTTATATTAGAAAAAAGTCAATAGATATAAACTACTATTATTTTAACTACGATAAATATTTAATAGATTTTAATTAAATCATTTTCAGAGATCAAAATTACATGCCCATACCCGACAGCATTTTGGAAAAATATACTAGTGCCAAAAGTTTATCTAATGATTACCTTAAATCTGGTGATAAAGGTACAGCGGGTCCTGCATCCGATAACGCCCTCAATGCATTAGCTAATGCCAAATTTGATTTAGCGTCTTCGTCAGATCCTATGGCGGTGATTTTGATTGCTGAAATCAATGAAACAGAAAATTTAGTACAAAATAAAATAGATAAAGATAAAGCATATAATCCAAAGCCACAATCACCAGAAGCAATTTTAGAAAAAAACATCATGCCCAAAAATCAATCAAATGTTTTAAATTCTATCCTTAGTGGAGCCCCTGAATCTGGTGCACTGGTTGGTCCTGGGAACAATCAATCGACTTCCAGACTTTTTGGGTCAAATGCAAGCAAAGATATGGTAGGCACTGCGCCACCTGCCAAATCCCCATCTATTAGATATGCGTTAGGATCTGAAAAATCGTCAAATGTAACTCCAGTGGAGGAAGATTGGCGAATCAGAATAAGTGTGGGACAAAAATCTAGTTTATTTTATTTAAGTAATGACCCTGGCATAATGAAGCCATTGGTGGAAACAGCTGGGGTCATTTTCCCATATACTCCGTCAATTACAGTTTCTTATAGTGCTGGGTATAGTTCACAAAAAAATACACATAGTAACTATCCTGCTTATAGTTATGATAGTAGCGAAGTGCAAGCAATACAAATAAGTGGTGATTTCACAGTCCAAAATCAGTCTGACGGTGAATATTTGTTAGCAGCAATTTACTTTTTTAGATCGGCTAGTAAAATGTTTTACGGCGCAAGCAATCATGCAGGATCTCCACCGCCAATATTATTTTTAAATGGTTATGGGGAAAATTATTTCCCCAACGTGCCTTGCGTTCTGACTAGTTTTAGTCAAACTATGCCATCAGATATGGATTATATGAGCATTGATACAAACGGGTCGAATACCAGACTTCCAACTAGTAGCCAAATAGTAATAAATTTACAGCCAGTATATAGTAGGGCTTCTATTGCTAAATTTGATTTAGAAAACTTTGCCAAAGGCAATTTGCTTAAAGCTGGAGGATTTATTTAATGGCAACATACACAAAATACAGTCCATATTATGCTACGGGTAGTTTTGGTCCATTTTTGGATATTATGGAGCACAGGTACATTCCAAAAACAGACAGCGATTCGATTTTCAAAATATCAGTGACTTATATGTATAGGCCCGATTTATTGGCTTTTGACCTTTATGATAATGCCGGTTTATGGTGGGTGTTTGCTAGCAGAAATCCAGATATACTGATTGATCCTATATTTGATTTTTATGTGGATCAAAGCATTTATATTCCAAAAAAAGATGTATTAATGCAGATTCTGGGAGCATAATATATGGCAGATAATAAAAATACAAAAGCTAGACCGAATCCATTATTTGACTATGCTAACTATACCTATGGGCTAAGTTTACATGTAGTTCCACCTGAAAATTATAATATGTTAATGAACAACCCCAATTATCAATATACCCCAATGGTAGATGGTGTTGGAACTATTTTAATAGCCAGTGGTGGAAGGAGAAACGATAGTAATTTTAAAAGACATCCTGCATTCAATGAGGACTTTTATTTCAAAGAGTTGAAATTTACAACAATAGTTGGTATGACTACTATATCTAAAAATACTAATGCTATCAGTATGTCTTTTACCATTACTGAACCTTATGGTTTAACTTTTATTAACAGATTTTTGGAAATGGCTCAAAATATCAAGGCCAAAAGTTGGATGCAAATACCTTTTCTATTAGAGCTTAATTTTTTTGGCAACACTGAAACTGGGGAAATTCATGATAAGATCGTATCTCAAACAAAATATATTCCAATTAGAATAACTAATTGCAAAATAAAAGTAACTAAAGATGGCGGGGAATATCAAATTTCAGCAGTTATATTTAACCACCAAGCATTTTCTGATAGCAATGTTAGAACTCCGGCGGCGTTCGCTGTTACTGCAAAAACTGTTGAAGAATTTTTCAGTAGTGATCCAAATAAAGCCGGCGAAGCAAATGGCATATTAAATGTAAATAAAGCTGTGGCGGCAAGGTTGGAGGCGCTATCTAATGAAGCAGTCAAAGAACAGAAAAAGAAAAATCCCAGTGAAGCTAGATTGAACGAAATTGCTAAATCTAATCAAGAATTGGGACAAGCTGTTCAATCTAGCACATATCTTGTTGGTAGTTATACGGCTGCTATTAATAGTTTCCAAAAACAATTAGTTAAGAATAATAAAACGATGCAGGAATATCCAGAAGTTTATTCATTTAAATTTGATGAGGAAATTGCAAAATCCTCCATAGTATTTCCAAAAAAAACAGCAATCAATATGATACCTATGCCCGACCCAACCTCTTCACAGAAAGCGTTGGCTGAAATTAGATCCAATGCTGGAATTCAAACAATTGGATTTGTAAGAAACCGAGAATCCTTTGGAATTAATGCCGGTACTAGTATAGTGGAAGTCATCAACCAAGTGATGAGAAACAGCCGTTATATCAGAGATCAAATTACAGACCCCACTATAGATGTTCAAAAAGCCAGTGACAGTGATATTCAAAATTATGCTAATAAAGCAAATAAAAAAATTAAATGGTTCAAAATCATACCAATAATTAACATCAAAGACTTTGACTGTATTAGGGACACATACAGTAAGGAAATAATTTACGTAGTAAAAACTTATGAATTTCATAATACTAAAAGTTCAACAGCGCCCAAATCTGTTCCTGAATCAGCTTTAAAAGAATATCATTATATTTTTACTGGGAAAAATGATAGCATTTTAAATTTTGATTTGGATTTTGATACTACGTTTCTTATCGTAGCTACTGCCGATAAAACTAAATTAGAGAAAACTGTTACATCGACAATATCAGAGGAAAATTTATCCGGAAAAGCGCCCAGGCAAAAGTTGGATATTAGTGTTCAGGACACTATGATTAAAAACACTAGTCTTCAAATGGACTTAGCTGCGGCTCAAGGCGGAAGTTATGATGCCAAGGGGCAAGCAGTCAACGATCTTTATCGAGCATCCCTGTCTGAATCGCCAGGTGATATGATCAATATAAAGTTGAAAATTATTGGTGATCCAGAACTAATAAAACAAGATGATGTATTTTTCAATCCAATTAATTATCCTTCGAAATCAAGTGAAATAATTGACAAAAACGGAAGTTTGTTGTTTGATCATTATGAGATACCTGTTTTATTGACATTTAATACTCCGACTGATTTTGATCAAGAAACTGGTCTAGCAAAATTAGAATCGGCGACAATGCCCAGTGTGTTTAGTGGGATGTACAGACTCATCAAAGTAGAAAATGAATTTAAGTCTGGACAATTTACTCAGACCTTAGATCTGATTAGAATGTTTGGTCAAACAAAATACGATAATCTCAAAAACCCCAATACGCCAAGTCAAGCCAATAGACAGCCAGAGGCCACAACTATTGCTGAGGGGAAGAATAAAGATCAAGAAAGTTCTCTAAAAAATTCATATAAAATTCCAACACGCACTAAGCCGTCAACGAATCTATTAGAAAAAATAAATCAACCAAAAGATGAAAATGGCCAACCAATTGGCAATTCATATAGAATCCCATCACGAACAAGAGTTAAGGAAATGATGGATTTGAATGATAGTTTAAAAAATGTGGCACCAACAAACATGACCAATTCTAAGAATAATTGATAGAGATGACTATAGATTCTATTAGGCTTAATAAGCTTCCAAATTTATTTGACAAAGATAAGTCCCCTGTTAGGTTGGATCCGGGCCCATATGTCGGAAAAATAAAAAGTAATTTAGATCCCACAAGATCTGGCAGGCTGCAAGTTTATATTCCTAACCTAGCTGCTGGCGACGAGGACAATTCTTCAAATTGGAGAACAGTTTCTTATGCTAGTCCTTTTTTCGGAACCACACACCAACCAGATACAAATAAACAAAATTCATTTAGTAAAGTTCAACATACATACGGCATGTGGGCAGTAGTTCCTGATGTTGATAATTTTGTTTTATGTACCTTTGCTGGTGGTGATCCAAATAGAGGGTTCTGGTTTGCATGCATTCCCAATCAAATAGGTCATCATATGGTTCCGGGCATTGCTGGCAGTGTAGAAATTGATGACTCTAATATTGAGAACGATAAAGTAAAATCAAATTATGAAACGGGCCAAGCTACTGTTTCAGTTGAATTTAATGAAAATCAAGAAAATTTAGATTGGGAAAACTTTGTAGGCTTTAAAAAACCTATTCATGAAGAACAATTTAAAAATTTATTAAGACAGGGATTAGAGTCTGACTATATCAGGGGAGTTATATCGAGTAGTAGTCAAAGAGAAAGTCCTAGTCATGTGTTTGGAATATCAACCCCTGGACGAAGTGTTAATAATGAAAAAAATACAAAAGAGAAAATTGACAATTTATCAGCAGGCACAATAACGTCAGACGACTACTCTGTTTCTGCAAGAAAAGGTGGGCATACTTTTGTTATGGATGATGGTGATTGGGCTGGTAGAGATCAACTTGTTAGGCTTCGAACATCTTCAGGACATCAAATTCTGATGAATGATTCTTCTAGAATATTATATATTGGAAACAGTGACGGCAGTGTTTGGATTGAGCTAACTGGCCCAGGACACCTTAACATTTATACCGGTGCTAGTGTAAATGTTAGGGCACAAGGTGATCTAAATTTTCATGCTGATAAAAATATTAACTTCAATGCAGGTCAGCAGATAAATTTTAGTTCAGGGTCCACCACAACTATTCAAGGCCAAAAAATTAATTTAAATAGCGCACAAAAATTGACGATATTTGGTGAATCAATTGGTATCGGTAGCGCCGGAGCATTAACTATCAATGCTTCTGGATCTGCTAGTATAAATGGAACGGGTGGATTAAAGATGACTGGGGCAACCATCACACTAAATCAAGGCGGGACTGAATCAGTTGAAAGACCAAGCGAATTAAAATTAAATACTTTAGATGATACTAAGAAGAACGGAACAGGAAAATGGATCAGTGGGGATGCTCAATTACAAACTATAGTTCCAATAGCACCGACCCATGAGCCTTGGAATTTACATTTAGGAACGAAACCGCCATCTCCCATATCTTCAGGATCAAGCTCACAAAATAATGAATCTAATTCAACGCCGGACAATGGGGTCACTAGTGGCCCGGCTCCAGGTGAAACTAATAGTAATGAGGGAGTTGATGAGACTTCAATGACTAATATGAGTCAAGGTCCAGAAGTATCAAAAGGGGCAGGTGTGGTTGATCCTGCACCAGCAAGTCTGATGAAAAATCAATCAATGAAAGCTCCTGGTGCCGGGATTGGAGCATTAAGCGTAACACAAACAAAAGCATTGCTGACTCAATTAGGTCATACAGAAAGTAAAAATTCTTATGATTTAGTAAATAAATCCAATTATTTGGGAAAATATCAAATAGGTGCAAACATATTAGCGGATCAAGGATATATCAAGCCTGGAGCTATTCAGAAGTATGGAGATAACGCAGTAAATTACCCCACATCTTGGACTGGGAAAGACGGATTGACATCAAAGGAATCTTATCTATCATCAACTCAGACACAGGAAAAAATTATGCAACACTCATTGAATTCTAATTACAAATACTTAGTGAATTCTGGTTCTATAAAACAAAATGATGATCCAACAACTGTTGCTGGTATTTTGTCAGTAAGCCATTTGTTGGGGGCCGAAGGCGCAAAAGATTGGAATGCTACTGGGTCTGGGGTGGGCAACAACGGATCCACTGGATCAACATATTTTAACTTGGGTAGATATTCCGTTGATGTGTTAGCATCTTCCAAAAAAACATTGGATAAATAATGAATCATGACAACATATAAAGGATTTAGTACTTTTAATAGGGTTAAAAAATATAAACTCGATGATTATGAGCTAGCCAAACAGGACCTATTTAATCACTTTCACATAAGAAAAGGTGAAAAATTAATGAACCCAAATTTTGGTAGTATTATTTGGGATTTGCTGTTTGAACCGTTTACTGAGGAAATTAAACAAAGGATAGTAAATGACATTGACAGCATTGCTAGATATGATCCAAGACTTTCTGTAGATTCGGTATTGGTTACCAAATTTGAGTATGGCATACAGGTCGAACTAACATTGACGTATATACCAACAAATCAAGTTGAAACATTATATCTACAATTTGATCAGAAGCTATAAATTTTTTATCAAATTTAGTATTAAAACTATATATTTTGAAATCAATAAATAATATTACGTTGGGTTTCTATAATGGCCATTAATAAAAGACAAAATTCTCTGCTTGTAGCAGAAAACTGGAAAAAAATATATCAGACGTTTCAAGACGCCGATTTCACCAGTTACGATTTTGAAACTTTAAGAAAGAGTATGATTGATTATATTAGGATCAATTATCCTGAGGATTTCAACGACTTCACAGACAGTAGCGAGTATATTGCATTAATTGATCTAATTGCGTTCATGGGACAAAGTCTGGCATTTAGGACAGACCTAAACGCTAGAGAAAATTTCATCGACACAGCAGAGCGTAGGGATAGTATTCTAAAATTGGCCAAGTTGGTTAGTTATAATCCAAAAAGAAATATGCCTGCAACTGGATTTTTAAAAATTGATTCAGTAAGTACAACAGAAACAATTTTTGATAGTAATGGATTTAATTTAAGCAATCTTGTTGTATATTGGGATGATAAAAATAATAGCAATTGGTTAGAGCAGTTCGGAACAATAATTAATTCTTCGTTAGTTGGTTCACAGATTGTGGGCAAACCAGGGAATACTCAGACAATAAATTTTATTAAAACAGATGAATATTCTTTGAACCTGGCGCCAAACACATCCAGCATATATCAATTTCAAGCATTAGTGGAAAACAGTAATGTTAATTTTGAAGTTATAAGTGCAACTAGTCTAGGAAAAACTTATCTTTACGAAGAGCCACCAAAACCAAATGCGTTATTTAATTTATTGTATAGAAATGATGGCTATGGTAATGGCTCTAACAATACTGGTTTTTTTGTTTATTTTAAGCAAGGCATATTACAAAGCCAGGAATTTTCATTAAATGATTCTTTACCCAATAGGGTTGTTCCATTAGATTTTACAAACATAAATCAAACAGATATTTGGTTATATAGTCTCTCAAGTTCTGGAAATATTCAAACTTATTGGAAATCGGTACCTGCTGTGTCTGGTGTGAATGTAGTTTATACTAAAAGCACCGATAAAAATTTATATCAAATTAATACACGAAATAATGATCAAATTGATTTAATATTTGGGGATGGTAGTTTTACAAATATACCAAAAGGGAATTTTAGAGTTTATTTTAGAACTAGTGATGGCTTAAATTATAAAATAACACCAAATGAACTTCAAAATGTTATCATTCCAATGAACTATATCAATAGGGCTGGAAGATTGGAAACATTAACAATTAAAGCTAGTTTAAAATACACCGTTATTAATGCATCAACTAGAGAAACCTTAGATGACATAAAACAAAAGGCGCCACAGCAATATTATACGCAAAATAGAATGATAACTGGTGAGGACTATAACATCCTACCATTTACATCTTTTGGAAATATTTTAAAAGTAAAAAGTATTAATAGGTCTAGTGCCGGTATTAGTAAATATTTGGATATTACAGATCCTACTGGGAAATATTCTAGCACTAATAGTTTTGCTGACGACGGTGTTTTATACAAAAATAATAATATTAATTCGACTATTATTGAGTATTCAGAATTCACAAATATCAACAATTTAATTCACGAGAAGATTATTGATAATATCATTAATTCTATAGAATTTAGGCATTTTTATTATGAAAATTATACTACATATAGTTTAAATAAGCATTCCTGGACATTACAAACATCTAAGATTCCGGCAGTGACTGGATATTTCTCCCCAGCAAACATTGAAAATCTGGTAGCTAATCCGCCATATTTGTTTCAAGGATTGCCAGGATCGCACATTGCTACAGAAATTACTACAGTAAATACGAATTTAAAGTTAACTGTGAAAAATTTAACCAAGCAGCTTGGTGTAAATCAAAAGATTGAATCCTTTTCTCCAGCAACTGCTTCTGGCGGGACAGCGCCTTACAGTTATTCTATATCACCAGAATTACCAAAAGGACTAAATTTTAATGCATCAACAGGCAGGATTTATGGGACACCGATTTTGGAGTCATTAATAACTTCATATACTATTACAGTCATTGATTCAATGTCGGCAGTTGCAGTTGTTCCGTTTTTGTTAGTAGTAAAATCAGGGTTGGATGATTATCTATTCAATGATAAAACAATGCCAGACTCCTGGGATATATTGCCTGAATCTGAGACATTAGACACTAGTTTCAATAATGGAATTAATTATATCAAAAAGGGTGCAATAATTAAATTTAGACCATATCCCGGATATCATTTTGATGCAAATAACAATATGATTCCAGGCCCGCCCTCACTATTAACTGATAAGATGGAGATATTTGCTGGTGTAGAAAATGTGTCTGGCAGAGTTTTCTCACCACAGACAAATGGTCTAGGGTCCGTTACTTTAAATACATTTGTGCCAAATGGTGCAATTGTTGAAAAAATATATCCTACATTTAAAAATAGTTTTTCCAATATATTTGTAGCAACTGTTGCAAATTTAATTAAAGGATTTAAAAACTTCGGAATTTCCTATAATAGCAAATATCAAACCTGGAGAGTCATAAATGATCAAAATTTGAATACGTCTGACAATTTTAGCTTAGTGAATGAATTGGATTCAAGTAATTCTGGTAAAGATTCTAGTTGGTTGATTAGATTTGAGTTTAACGGTAATTATAATGTTTATTATAGAAATGTCGAATACGTATTTGAGAGCGAGAGTCAGGTTAGATTTTATAAAGACGAAAAATTAAGGATTTATGATCCCAAGTCTGGCCAGGTAATTAATGATCAAGTAACTATATTTAAAACTAATACTAGTCCTGATTCGTTTTCTGCACTTGGGGTAGATTATATCTGGTATATATACAAAACACCAGTTGATTCAGATGGATATATTAGTAACAATAGAGTATTGGTTACTTATTCTGATCTAAATAATGACGGGATTCCTGATAATCCTGAAATTTTTAATAAATTAGTAAATCCTAGAGTAAACTCGAATCTAAAACGAATTCATTTTAAAAAAATTCAAAACGATAATAGATTTGTTGATTATGAACTAGTTAAAGATGGTTTGATAGATTCTTCCTATCAATCACGTAATCAAATACTTGAATTTTTAAAATTATATCAGATAGGTCAAATTTTCTATGCAGATTCTGATAAAAAATTCTATCAAATCAATAATGATTTAATGTTAGTAGAAATCTTTGGCTACAAGACCACTTTTGGAAGGCAAGGTTTGTATTTTCAATATAAACATAATAGTTCTGAAAGTAGAAGAATAGATCCGGGTACTACTAATATTATTGATATATATGTATTAACGGCATCATATGATTCTGCATATAGGAAATGGATTTCTGACTCTAGTGGCACGATAGACAAGCCGATTCCCCCGTCGTCAGTTGAATTATCTTCTGATTACTCGTCATTGAATGATATCAGGAGTTTGTCTGATACTATAGTATTTCATAGCGCAGTTTTCAAACCAATATTTGGATCGAAAGCTACCGAAAACCTGCAAGCGATATTTAAAGTAGTCAAAAACACCTCAATTGATACTAGTGATAATGATATTAAAACATCGGTTATTGATGCAATTAATAATTATTTTGATATAAGCAATTGGGATTTTGGTGAGACATTTTATTTTAGTGAATTGAGTGCGTATTTACATCAAGTGTTGGTTCCAAATATCGCTTCTATAACTATAGTTTCACAAAATGCTAAGTTGGTTTTTGGTCATTTATATCAAATTAACTGTGAGCCGAATGAAATTATCATAAATGCAGCCACTGTTGAAAATGTGGAAATCGTGACCTCATTGACAGCAACACAACTGCATTTGTCATATTAAAGAAATTGGATAATATAAGATGGCCAATAAAAAAACTTCAGATTTTTTACCAAGTATATTTAGGACCGAAACTAATGAGAAATTCCTAAATGCTACATTGGATCAATTGATTTCCGATGCCAATTTTGTTAGATTAGATGGATATATTGGTAGAAAATTCGCTCCCACATATAAACCTAATGATGGATATTTATTAGAAACTAATAAAGATCGTAGGAATTATCAGCTTGAACCCAGTGTTGTTGTTTCCGAATCAAATAATATCAAATTTTATAGTAGCTATGTTGATCTATTAAACAAGTTAGAATATTATGGTGCTAAAGTTAATAATCACGACAGATTGTTCTCATCAGAGTATTATTCCTTTAGTGGATTAATAGATTTAGATAAGTTTGTTAACTTTAGTCAATATTATTGGCTACCAAATGGACCGGACCCAATTCTAATTGGGACAACAGTTGTAAAATCACATCAGACATTTATCATTTCAAAAGATGCTATCAATGATTCTTATCAATTTGATAACACGGAAACAAAAAATCCTGAAATTACTTTGATGCGTGGTGGAGTATATAAGTTCAAAGTATCGCAGCCGGGAAGTGGTTTTTGGATACAAACGCAACCAGGAATATCAGGAACAAAAAATATTTCTCCATTAATTAGTACAAGGGACGTTTTTGGGGTTACAAATAATGGTGAGGATGTGGGCGAAGTTGAGTTCTTCGTTCCCTTGTCTACATCACAAGATTTCTATCTTAAAATGCCAATGTCATCGGTTGTTGATTTTGCTTTGGATACAACATTTGCATATGTAGATGGATCAAAACTTTCAGATATCAATGCATATATTCCCAACACTATAAGTTTTGATGGAATAACATTGGATACAGATGGAAAAACTTTTGTTTTTATTTCTGATTCAGATTCTGATCAGGATTGGTTTTCTAAAAATACAGGTGGCGCCATAGATCCTGAATTTAGGCGTGGCGTTTGGAGAGTAGTTGTTGATAGATCTGACAGTCAAAACCCAATTAACACATTGCAGTATGTTTCGAATATTGCTGTTGATTCGAGAATTCATGTCAGAACTGGAATAAAAAATGCACATAAAGAGTTTTTTAAAACTAAAGAAGGATATTTAAAACCTGTACCATCACTCACAGCTCAGCTTGATGAATTATATTATCAAGATTCCAGTAACCCAGACGCTTTTGGTAAAATTAGATTGGTGGATAGAGTAATAGAAGCTGTTGATGTTGAAACTGATATACTCGGGAAAAAACAATGGTCCAATAGCAGTGGTATTATTCTATCCAATGGTATGAAAATTCAATTTGGTAAACATATTACCCCAACCAAATATATAAACAACACTTACATTGTGGAAGGTGTTGGGTCCGATGAAGGTATAGTGTTGGTTGATCATTCTTTGATGGTTTGTCCTGAACTCAATATCGACGAATCGTTAATGGGCTTGGATGCTGTGAATTTTGATGTGGATAATATAGATGAACCATATTATGGTCCAATTGATCCTGAATATGTAGTTTCTAATAGATCCAGTATGGATTTAAATGCTTGGTCTAGACAGAATTGTTGGTATCATATATCAATAATTGAAGCGTCTGCTGAATATAATGGGACTAGAATATCGATTAACCAGTCGTCAAGAGCTAGAAGACCTATCATTGAATTTCGTCCAAATATTCAAATGTTTAATTCTGGATCGATTGGCATGCGCCCTGTTGATCAAATTGATTTAAAATATCAAGACGCATTTAACCAAATACAACATAGTAAGACGTTAAGTCTACCAGACCTTTCATTGAAAAATGGACAACGAGTATTGTTCGCTAATGATCTCGATCCATTAGTTAGATCTCAAGTTTATACTGTTGAATATGGGGTGCAAGATGAGTCTGTGGAACGTGAATATTATGATTATATAGGAACAGGTTTGTTGAGAAATGAACCCGTATATATTAATTTCCGAGCCAAATCAAAGCCGATCCCTGTTGGACGAAACTATAATATATTTAAACCCAATTTAAATATAGATTATGAGTACGATTGGCGGGTTATAGGTCGTGATGACTTATTAGGGGCAACATTAATTGAGGGTCTTGACCTGGGATCTGGGTCGCCCGATGGTGTAATTACCTCTGTGAAATATGACGGTAATAAAAATTATACCATCAGATTTAAAGCCACAATGCCAATTTCTAAATTCCTAATTGATAATGTAAAAATTAGAATCGCATCTGGATTGTCGGAAATTATTGGATATGAAACAAAATTTCAAAGTGAAATTTCTATAGGATCTAAAATTTATGACACAAACGATGTGTGTATTGGTACAGTGGCCACAATCCATTCTGACACCTCGATGTATTTAGAAAGATCAACTGATTATCTATTAGTCAATGTTGAATATAAGATTAAAAACCCGAGGGTTAGACTTATTGTGTCTCCAGATCCAGCTGATATTGCAGTTGCTGGTAGTGCTGTTGTCGCTAAAGCTGGAATTAATAAAGGTGTTACTTTTTATTTTAACGGAACTTTGTGGATTGAAGCACAAATAAAAACTAAAAAAAATCAACAACCAAAATTTGATGTATTTAATTCTGACGGCATTAGCTTATCCTCAACTGCTGTATATCCGGCTAGTAGCTTTTCTGGAACAAAGGTATTTTCTTATAAGATCGGGTCAGGCGGGATTGATGCAGTTTTAGGGTTCCCACTCCATTACACCACAAGTAGTTACACGTCTTCTGAAATCACTTTTGAAAATAATTTTGACAACGATAGTTTTGAATATCTTGACAATAATAAGCCAAAAAAAGAACTTATATCTTTGGGATATTTACGAAAGAATATCACCGCAACAACTCACACCAATGTTAGTGTTTGGAATTTAGTGTCGGAAAAAACTCGACAGTATCAAATTATTAGTGCATCTTATTCTGGAACATCTAACAATTTTATCATTGATATTCTCCCAGAACCATCAATGTTGTTGCCAAATATCAAAGTATTTTTAAATAATTCTCTATTGTCAGAAGCTAATTTTAAAATAGTCAAGATCAATGAAATTAATACCATTGAAATCGACAACACAATTTTAACATTAGGAGATAAGATTGATATTTTAATTTACAGCAAGTCTGTGAGCAATCTGGGATATTATCAAATACCATCTAATTTAGAATATAATAGTGAGAATGCATCGATCTTGGATTTGAATTTTGGCCAGTTAAGAAATCATTTTTCGATTATTCAACAAAATTCAAAATTTGAAAATATTAGAGATCTGGATGTATCTAAATTAGGTGGTAACATACTGCAACATGCTTCTCCAATAATTTATTCTTCGTTATTCTTGATTTCAAAACAGGCAAACTTTATAAATGCCTTGGAATTTGCAAGACAAGAATACGTAAAATTTAAAAATAAATTTTTAGATTTAATTTTGACCTTAATACAGCAAAATCAAAACAATATAACTATTGATTCTCTATTAGAGATTATTAATCAAAATAAAAATAATTCTTTTCCTTGGTTTTATAGTGATATGGTCCCATATGGCAGACATAAACTTTTTAGCTATAAAATAACGAATAAAATTGAAAAACAATATAGAATAGGATCAAAATTTGATCCATCGAAATTGCAATCTAGAGCAATCTTAGTTTACTATAACCAGAATTTATTGTCGTATGGAAAAGATTATGTCTTTAGTAAAGTGCTTCCAACAATAATAATTGATGAAAATGTTGATTTGAGTGTCAACGGAATATTAGAGATTAAAGAATATGATACTGATGGAAATTTTATACCAGAAACCCCAACAAAGTTAGGTCTTTATCCCAAATTTTTACCAGAAATCTTTATCGATAGTACATATCAAAAACCAACGGCGGTCATACAGGGGCATGATGGTAGCTTAACCCCTGCATTTGGAGATATTAGAGACAAATTATTGTTGGAATTGGAGACTAGGATTTTTAATAATATAAAAAGAAATGATGATGTAAAATTTGTTGATATTAATGAATATATTCCTGGACAATTTAGAAACACAGATTATTCTTTAAAAGAATTTAATGAAATATTATCAAGCAGTTTTTTAACTTGGGTTGGGGATAATAGGTTAGATTTTTCAACCAATAGTTATATCATTAATAGTGACCTATTTTCCTATAATTATAAAAATAGCAAAAACAAATTATCCATAGAATCGTTGCCTGGTTGGTGGAGAGGGATATATAAATTTTTATATGATACAGATAGGCCAAATACGCACCCTTGGGAGATGTTAGGTTTTAGCAAAAAACCAGATTGGTGGCATCAAATTTATGGTCCAGCACCATACACGTCTGATAATAAAAATCTTTGGTTAGATTTAGAAAATGGAATTATTAGGCAGGGGGAAAGAAAAGGTATTGATAAGAATTATATTAGACAAGGGCTATCAGCAATTATACCAGTCGATGATCAAGGCGTCTTGTTGCCGCCAATATCAATCATAATTTCTAAATTCAACTCTAATAGAATTTCCGATAGTTTTTCGTTTGGGGATCATGGCCCTGTCGAAACTGCCTGGCGAAAGTCCAGCGAATATCCATTTGCTATTCAGAGAGCATTGGCATTAATGAAGCCAGCATTTTATTTTGGAACGTTATTTGATATTAATGGATATTTTAAAAATCAAAAAACTGAAGAATATGTAAATAGACAAAATAATTTAAGGGTAACTACAGATAGTATTCGGTTAAACGGAGAACCCATCGGTTCTACTATTAGTAGAGCTTCGGGGTATTTAAATTTTATATTAGCATATATTGTTAACTCAGCAGCTGATCCTTTTAAAAATTTAAGAAATCTATTAGATAATAGTTCAGTTCAATTATCATATAAAATGTCGGGTTTTTCCGACAAAACATATTTGACAGTTTTGGCAGAACAATATAGTCCAACTAGCACAAATGAATCTATTATCATACCATCAGAAAATTATAAAGTTTATCTTAATAAGGGATCTCCAATTAGTAGAGCAACATATAGTGCGGTGATAATTGAAAAAACACAAAATGGATATAGCGTTAATGGGTATAACACAAATGTGCCATATTTTATTATAATACCTAGTGATGTTTCTGCCAATGATAGTTATACTATTACGGTAGAAAACACATCAGCTGTTATTTTTAATGCCTATAAAAAAGAAAAGATATTAATTTCTTATGGACAGGAATTCACCAATAAACAACAAGTAGTGGATTTTTTAATCAGCTATCAAAGATATTTAATGTCAATGGGTTTTGTTTTTGATACATTCAATCCTGATCTTAAAGAGCAGCAAAATTGGGTATTAAGTGCAAAAGAATTCTTGACATGGACCTTACAGTCTTGGCAATTAAAGAGTATATTGGTATTAAGCCCAGTGGGCAAAAAACTAACTCTTTTATTGACCAATAGTGTTGTTGATGACTTGTCTGATAAGAATAATCAAATGACCATATTGGATTCAAACTTTAACGTCATTAAAATAGAAACCTTATCTGTGAATAGAGATGTCGGGGTCTTTTCAATCGAATCTGTAGTCGGTGAAACTTTTGCTTTGGTTGACTTAAATCTGATCCAATTCGAGCATGTGTTAGTTTTTGACAATACTACCATTTTCAACGATGTAATTTATAAACCAGAATTGGGAAGTAGACAATTTAGATTAAAGTTGGTTGGTCGTAAAAGTGGCGGATGGGATGGGACAATCTCTTCTCCAGGGTTTATTTTTAATAATAGTTTGCCTGATTTATGGAAAGTGGGTAAGGACTATCTAAAAGGAGACATGGTTAGCTTTAAAAACAAATATTACGTATCGACACGGAAGATTTCGGCGTCGGATACATTTGATATAAATTATTGGACAGAAATTCCAAAATCTTCTATTAGAACTGGCCTATTGCCCAACTTCTCACAAAATGCATCTAAATTTATTGATTTTTATGATGTTGATTCAGAATTCATCGATCCACAGTTTCGAAAATTAAGTTCAGGATTAATTGGTTATAGATATAGGAATTACCTGTCAGATTTAAATATTGATTTGACGACTCAAACCAAATTTTATCAAGGCTATATAAAAGATAAAGGGACAAAAAAATCTATCTCTTCTCTGTTGTCTGCATCCTCTAGTGGTGCTCATAATAGAACAGCCAGTATTACTTTTGACGAGGAGTGGGCAATAAAGGTCGGAGAGTATGGGGCACAAAACAGCAATCTAACATTAGATATTGACCTAGGTGATTCAGATAGTATAACAAATAGTTTTGGTATAATCATTGATGAGAATAGCGATCACCTTGGGTTTATACCTGTGCAATCTAATAAAGAATATTTGATGGGGTCAAAGGCGTTTCCAGGATTTTTAACAAGAAATAATGAAACGATTCGCGAATCTGATATACCAACAGCTGGATATGTCAATTTGGATGATGTCGATTTCACTTTATTCGATATAGCAAATAGTGCGGTGGATGCAACAAATATTCAGTCAATGACTATTGGAAAACACATCTGGGTCGCAAATGATTTATCATTTAATTGGCAAGTTTATAGAATTGATGAATCTAACAATAATATTAAATCTGTGGAATATGGATTAGATATGTTGGCTATTGTAACAACAACAAAAACAAACTCCTTAATAGCTAATGATCCGATCATTATTAAACAGTTACACCCACAATTTGATGGGTTGTATATAGTTGAAGAATCTATTAACTTAAATAAGTTTTCTATTAGAATAGATCAAAATCAAGTTTCTCTTTTGAAACAGGGATCATTAAAAAATATCGGACAGTTGTTTTTATTAAAGTCGGCTCGATATCAAAATATTCCATCAGTAATAGCAGATGCTCAACAAAATAGTTGGTTGACTAGAAATAAATTTTGGGTAGATTCAGATGAAAATAATCGGTGGGCATTTTACAAAAAGACCGAAAATTGGAAGCTATCGAGGAAAATTAGTTTAGAAACGTCTGATGATATGGAATTTGTTGGTTATGGGTCCTCTATATCATCAAGTCCAGATCAAAAATTTATAGCAGCTGGGTCTCCAGAAAAAAATAATGGGCGCGGAAGGATTCATGTCATTTATTTCAATGACGGAAACTATACCGTTGATACTATTGATAGTCAGAATCCAGGAATGAAAAGTTTAGGGTTTTGTTTGGATATGAGTAATGAATATCTAATATCAGGAGCTCCAAAATTTAAAAACGAAACAGGTTTAGTGACTGTATGTTCTTGGGATACAAATCTAAATACTTACGCAATTGTTCAAATAATTTGTCCGCCGAAAAATGAAAATACAAGTTTATTCGGGTATAGTGTCAGCTTAACTGCCGACTCCAAAACGCTTTATATTGGATCTCCTGGCAATGGGGCAGTTTATAAGTATTCTTTGATGTCTCCCAAAAAACGGGTTCAATATATTGAGTTTAATCCGTTAATAAGAACATATAAATTAATATCTTCGGCATTTAAAGATCCACAAGTTTCAGGATACTTGGCTGTGGATATTAATGGGGAATTTTTAATACCCGGATTGGACTATTTGAATAATTTTGATAATATATTATTGAGTGATCAAAAATTCTTAGAATATAAAAATAAATTATCTGGGGTTAACACTGTGACAATTAGAGTCAGATTATTGCCACACTATAAGTACTCTGGAATTAAGTTAGTTGGCGGATTGTCTGGTAGTAAATTTGGGCATAGTATTAAAATTAGTTCAGAATCTGATGTGTTACTAGTTGGAGCACCATTTGATGGCCTTCCGTCATCGGCTCCTATTGGCTCGGCTTATGTTTTTGAATCAGACAAATTATTGCAAAAGATTTTCCCAATAAGAAAATTAAACACAAGATCAGATTTTGGATTTAGTGTTGAATGTTCAAAAGAAGCAGATAAGTTATATATCAGTGCACCTAATATTATTCAGTCTGAAAGCTCTGGTGGCGCTGTTTTTTGTTATGCTAAGAAAGGTAAAGTTTATGAAATTGAACAAACCTTAGTAAGTCCTGTGAATCAAAACAATCAAGAGTTTGGACATAGAGTAAAGATATCCCCGAATGATAAATCATTGTTGATTTCAAGTTTGCTTGGGTCTGCCAAACTATTTGAGACTTATGATCAAAATAGTACAATTTTTGATAGCAATAATACTAAATTTTATCAAGGAAATCCGGGCACCGGGTGCGTATATTTGTATGAGATGTTAGGTACAGGACCACAGTCCTTTATACACACAAAAGAATTTCTAGATGGGAATTCAAAACGTGGTGATGGGTTTGGAAACTCAATAGAGATAACTGAAAATAGAATCCTGATAGGATCAAATTTTGGGGTAGGAAAGTCTAATCAAATTGGAGAAATTTATGAATATTTTAATGCCAATAACTCAAACACATGGGGCAAATTGCGTAGTCAAGAAACCTCTATTGACATCACATCAATAAATAATATCAGTTTGTTTAACAAAACCAACGGCAATATTTTATCTCTATTAGATATCGTTGATCCAATAAAAGGCAAAGTTTTGGGGATAGTTGATCAGGATTTAGACTATAGATCTAGCACAGACCCAGCAGTATACAATTCTGGCAGTCTATACTCAAATGGTATAATTTTAGATCATAGTTGGGCATCATCGCAACTTGGGAAGACTTGGTGGGATTTGTCTAAGGTTAGATATATTGATTATGAACAATCTGAATTAACTTATAGACTAAAAACTTGGGGGCAAATTTTCCCTGGCAGCGAAATTCATGTTTATGAGTGGTCAGAAAGTGATACACCGCCGAGCAAACATATTTCCTCTAATAAACCTGGGATTCCATTAAATGGTGATGATAGTAGATATTCATCAGTCAGTTATACAAATACCCAATCTGGAAATATTGTTGTAAAATATTATTATTGGGTCAGGCTGTTGACTAAAATTCCAAATAATTCTAATAGATCTATTAGCATTGCTGAAATGGAACAATCTATTCTTAATCCAAATAGTCAGAGTATCCCATATGTTGGATTTCTATCTAAAAATAGCATGGCCATTTTTAATAGTCGAAATTATATTTCTGGTTCAGATATTGTTTTACGAGTGAATTATGATAAAGTGTTAAACTCAAATTTGAACCATAATGAATATGCGCTGGTTGGTGATGGTGACAGCAAGCTCAAAATTCCCGATACGATCGTTGACAAAATGATTGATAGTCTATCTGGGATTGATATTATGGGCGAGATTGTTCCGGATTTTAACTTGTCCCCCCAGTATAATACTGGCATACTGTTAAGACCTAGACAGACAATGATTTTGAACAAATCAGAAGCATTGCGAAATGTCATTAGTTTTTTAAACTCAGTACTGTCAACGGATAGCATAGTTTTAAAAATTCAGAGCAGTCCTGAATTTAAAAAATCTAGATTAAATCAAATTGACCAATTTCCAACCGATTTTGATTTTAAGGTTGATAGTAAAGAAGAACTTGCATATATAGGTGCAAAAAATAATGAAGTTGCCTTGGTAGTCAGTGATTCAGATTTTGGTGGGATTTGGACACTATATAAATTCAATGATGGTTTCTTCAACCTCATAAAAAATCAAACTAGTAATACTAAAAAATTCTGGACAACTAAGGAATGGTATGCTAGTGGGTTTTCTTCCAACCTAACAATTAATTTTATAGTTGATCAATATAATGCGATTGCACAATTAGGGATAAAATCTGGTGATGTTATTAAAGTATTGACTAAACACGGATTTGAGATTTATTATTTTGACACTCCTAATGATAGTCGATTGATTGGGTTAGAATATGGAACTATTGAATTTTTAGAAAACATTTGGGATCAAACACAAATTGGTTTTGATAGCACAGCAACAGATCAAGAAGGCTTTGATGGTAATAATTCTATCGAGATCAGACAAATTTTATATGCATTGAGGTATGAAATATTAACTGGTAGTTTGGAAAATATATTTAATCAAATGATATTTGTATTGATTAACTATATTCTGTCAGAACAAAACAATGTAGGATGGGCGTTTAAGACCAGTTTTATTAGGGTTATTCATAATATAAGAGCTTTGGAGCAGACTCCAAATTTTATAAAGGATAACCAAAATTATTATGTTGACTATATAAATGAAGTAAAGCCGTATAGAACAAAAATAAGAGATTATGTTTTATCTTATTCTAATTTAGATGTGGGTAAAATTAAATCAACAGATTTCGATTTGCCATCGTCATGGGATGGTGATCTTAAAATGTATAGATCACCGTCTGGCGAATACCCAGTTAAGGATGGGCAATCATTGTTACAACCACAATATCAAGATTGGCGCAACAATTTGCATTATAGCATTGAATCTATCAAGATAGTGAATCCGGGTCTTGGTTTTCTTTTGCCCCCATCAATTAAAATAGTGTCTCTTGATGGATTTGGGTCGGGAGCTACGGCGATTGCAACAATAAACCCAAATAATGGATCATTGGCATCTATTAGGGTCACAAATCCAGGAAGTGGGTATGTTTCTACTCCTTTGATTATGGTAAACGGCGACGGTTTTATGGCAGAATTGGTGCCTGTTATGACTAATAAAAAAATTAGATCTTTCAAGATCGTTTTGAAATTTGATAGGATCAGTTATACAACTCAAGTTACAGAATGGTTGCCAAATAAATTTTATAAATTTGGCAGTTTGGTCAGTTATCAAGGTCAAGGATACAGAGCAAATACAAATGTGCCCGCATTTGAACTTTTTAATTATTCTTTATTTTCTCGAATTTCTGATTCAGATTATATCAGTGCTAATGATAGGATAGCTTCTATATATCGACCAGATTATTATCAATCATCAAAAGAAATTGGAGAAAACGGAAGTATTAATCTTTCTAGACTAATACCTGGAATTATCCGATCTGCAAACACTAACGAAGGAACGCCTCTTGATTTTGGTGATGATCTAAGTCAACCTTTGGCTCTAAAAAATGTTGACCAAAATCAATATATTATTTCTGGTGGGGCATTTGATAAGGGAGAAAAGGTTGCCAATTCTCCAGAAGAGTTAGTTCCGGGAATTATTTTTGAAAGTATATCTATAAAAGTAATCACTAAAGAAGTAAATTTAGACGACAATCTAGATTTCCAATCAGATAGGATGTTAGCATATAGAATAGTTAAAGATACTGTTGGAAATGTTGGATATTTTGCAATGTCTAGATCTGCATCGGCTGTGTTGTTACGGGAGTTAAATTGGAATGATACAGTGATTTATGTTGATGATGTCAGTGTGCTAACATTACCCAACCCTGCCAATAATATTCCGGGAGTGATTTATATTTCAGGAGAAAAAATACGATATTTTGCTATTGACAAGGTTACTAATACGATTGGTCAATTGATTAGAGGCGCTGATAAAACTAGCATACCTGAAGTTCATCAAATTTATTCAATTATTGAAGATGCTAGTAGTCGATTGGAAGTACCGTCATCCATATCGGAGCAGACTCAATCAATTGCTTTTTCCAAAAATATTCGAGTTGTTGGGTTAACTTTTAATGTGCCAAACAATTTGTTACAAATAAGAGAAGCGTTGACATTAAAAATAGGTAGTAATATTTTACCATATGGTGAATATTATTTGTTATCTATCGATAATTCCACCGGAACCCCTGTTGTTTTGGTGACTTTTACTAAAACGGCAAGTAATAGGATTTTGGATGGTCTAATAATTAATGTAACTTTCAGTCAAGAACGTATTTGGCTGAACCCAAGCCCCCCAGGGTCAACAAGAGTTACTGATGGTTTGGGTTTAATGGCTGCAAGCACAATTCAAGCCAATTTTTTGAAAACTAAGCTATATTAAAAGGTAAATAATAGCATGAACAATGACCAAACGAAAAATATGTTAGAATCAGATCGAACGGTGGATGATTTTACCGGGATTTCGATTCGGGGCCATATTAAAATTTTTGATCCCGAAACAAAAGAAATATTTGTAAATAAATCCAATGCGATTCATTATGAAAATTTAAGTGAGGCTTTGGCTAGAAGCATTTCTAGACTAGACTCTGGATTTATATACGAAATGCATTTTGGCAATGGTGGCACTACTGTGGATCCGACGGGTGTTATTAATTATCTACCACCTAATGTTAAGACTCAAAATAGTGATCTATATAATCCAACATATTATAAAGTTGTTGATAATAGTAGTATTAAAAATCTTGACAAGTCCAAGAACAAAGTTGAGGTAAGGCATGTTCCTGGTACAGTTTATTCTGATATATTAATTTCCTGTTTGCTTGATTATGGAGAGCCTTCGGGCCAGGCACTATTTGATAATAGTCAGAACTTGTCAGATTCTTATGTTTTTGATGAACTTGGGTTAAAAGGATATACTCCTGCTGGAGAGGCACTTGGAAAATTACTAACTCATGTTATATTTCATCCCGTACAAAAAAGTTTGAATAGACAAATACAAGTGGAATATACTGTTAGAATTCAAACATTAACCTCCTAATGAGTGATAAATCATGTCTTATATAATTCGCAAAACATCTGGTGAAGTGGTAACTATTGTCGAAGACGGCGGTATTGATCTATCTACAGGAATATATTTAATTGGTCGAAGTTATGTTGGGTATGGTGAATATATATTTGATAACTTTATTAGGTTAATGGAAAATTTTTCCAATTCAAATCCTCCAGCAAACCCATTAGAGGGTCAGATTTGGTACGACTCCTCTTCAAAACTTTTAAAAGTTTGGAAAATAGAAGCTGCCGTGGGGTCCTGGACAAGACTGATTGACGTTTTAGATGTTGAGCCCACTATTGGGCAAACTCTAGTATGGGACGGAAATGCTTGGAAGCCTGGGACTATTTTAGGCGGTGTAGGTAAAATCGTTGCTGGAGACAACATTTCAATCAGTCCAACAAATGGACTTGGAAACGTAACGATTTCGTCAACATCAATAAGTAATGGAACTGGTGGCTTTGATTTTGGTGATTTTAGGAAAACATTGACAACTCCTATTTCATATCTAATAGATGCAGTAGGAATAGATTTTGGCACTTTTATGAATCCAGCAGAGCTATCAATGGATTTGGGAACATTTTAAAGATTTAGGAGAATTTAATGACTTTACAAATAAGAAGAGGAGAAGAAGCAGATAGAACGTCAATAGTTCCAAAGGCGGGCGAGCTGCTGTATGTAACTGATACAAATAAGTTATATATAGGAGATGGCGCACAGCAGGGCGGTATTGATATTCTGGCATCTATTAGTCCAGTCTTTGGTGGGGGTGGCTATACCGGATCAGTTGGTTATACTGGATCAGTTGGTTATACTGGATCAGTTGGTTATACTGGATCAGTTGGCTATACTGGATCAGTTGGCTATACTGGATCAGTTGGCTATACTGGATCAGTTGGCTATACTGGTTCAGCTGGATCTGATGGATCAGTTTCAATAACTGAAGACGTTATTGTACTAAGTGGGTCTACAGGTCAAGTGGAGCACAATGTGAATTTGGGATCCGTTTTTTATCATACTAATGTTATAAGTGCATTTGATGTTAATATAACTAACGTACCATTGACGCAAAACGCTTCTTCAACTGTAATAGTATTGTTTATTGCCCAAGGAGCCACAGCCTATTCAATAGATCAAGTTCTAATAGGCGGCGTACCTCAAACAGTTAAATGGTTGGGGGGGATTTCTCCAATACTAAGTCCATCAAATATTGATATTATTTCTTTTTCCTTATTAAGGATTGGTAGTAGTTGGAATGTTTTGGGTCAATCTGGATTTTATGGATAATTAATATGCCTAGATTCAATAGAGTGGCTTCACTTGTTGGAATAATTCGAGATTCTGATATGCCCTATCAAATTTTAGATAACGCCACAATCAGTAGCGGTACTTTGAATTTTAAGCTGACTCCTCATTATTCTCGGCTTGGTGATACTAGTTTACCTAACAATACTGTTAAAGAGGGGGACTATATTTTGTTCTCGGCTTCGTGTTCAGTATCTGGTGTTCGTCAACGCATTAATCCTTTAGATCTTTATTGGGTAAATATAGGAACCACAGCTAGTTCTGACTTTTTAGATAATATTAATTCGGGACCTGTTTCGTTAGGAAATGGGTTCCACGAGTTTCAGTTTATGAGAGAGTTGTCATCAAATATGGATTTTTTAAACGGTGAAAAATCTATACAACTTGAACTTAGAGCTAATAGCATATCTGGACCTTTGCTTTGTACTTCAGAAAAAATAATAGTAGTTGATCGAAATGGAGTTGACGGAGTCTCGACATACCGTCTTATCTTAGATAAAAACGTTGCAAATGAAGGGGATACTGTCAAAATTACCCTTATAACAACTAACGTTGAAGACAACAAAAAATTCTATGTTTTTGCTAGACAGACTCCTGAATTAATTCCTGCAGACGCTGGGTATTTCTATGCATCGGGAGAGTTTTACCCGATGTCGGCGCTGGAGTTGACGGTTGTAAATAACTCAGCAGAGGGAACACGTCTAGTAAAACAGGATCAAAAAATCGAAAATGACAAAACTGTTGAGTTTTATTTAACAGAACAGAACAGTGAGTTAGATATTGCAACTTCAGAAATCTTAACATTGCGATCAAATATTACTTAGAAGTTTTTAGTTGAACTATACCGAAATTAATATAAATCTCTAGGATTATTCAAATCTAATCAATAACCAGATATTTATAGTCTGCTAAATATTATATGTTTTTCAACATAAATATATAAAACATATATCGGTCAAATTATGGCAACAACATCAGTATCAATAATTCAAATACGTCGAGGACTTGCAGCTGACAGGGGAGTTCTATCTTCTGGTGAATTATATTGGGCCATTGATACTCAGCAATTATTTATTGGGAATGGCGACTTAACTGAAGGTGCACCAGTTACTGGTTCGACTAGAATTATAACTGACAATTACGCATATACCGGAGGCGGTGGCGGTGGCGGTGGCGGTGGCGGTCCGGGGTATGTGGGTAGTAGGGGATTTGTGGGTAGTAGGGGTGCTGGTTATACTGGAAGTGTGGGCGATCGGGGACCACAAGGTCCAACAGGCCAACAAGGTATTAATATCAATATTAAGGGGACGGTCAATCTTCCATCCGATCTCCCACCTTTAAGAAATTCAACAAATGATGCTTATATTGTAGCACAAGAAGGTGATTTATATGTTTGGGATGGTTTTAAATGGTTTAACGTGGGCCAAATTGTGGGCCCGAGTGGTGCCTTAGGATATTCTGGTAGCCTGGGGTATGCTGGAAGTACGGGATATGCTGGTAGCATAGGTTATATTGGTTCTTTAGGATATTCGGGCAGTATTGGATATACTGGTTCTGTCGGATTTAGGGGCAGTTTCGGCTATACTGGTAGTGCAAGTACAGAGGCAGGCCCCATTGGATCTAGAGGGTATGCTGGCAGTATTGGTTATACTGGTAGCATAGGTTATATTGGTAGTATAGGTTATACTGGTAGTATTGGATTTGTTGGTAGTTCAGGTTCGGGATATGCTGGCAGCGTTGGTTATATTGGTAGTATAGGTTATACTGGTAGTATTGGATTTGTTGGTAGTTCAGGTTCGGGATATGCTGGCAGCGTTGGTTATATTGGTAGCATAGGTTATACTGGTAGTATTGGATTTGTTGGTAGTTCAGGTTCGGGATATGCTGGCAGCGTTGGTTATGTTGGAAGTGCTAGTACTGCGCCAGGTTATGCTGGTAGCATTGGTTTTACTGGTAGTATTGGTTTTACTGGTAGTGCCAGTACTGCGCCAGGTTATGCTGGTAGCATAGGTTATGCTGGCAGCGCAGGCAGCCGTGGACCACAAGGTGTTCAAGGGCCAGATGGCAAAGATGGAATCGGATTTGTAGGAAGTCGTGGTTTTACTGGTAGTGTTGGGTATACAGGAAGTGCCAGTACTACTCCTGGTTATGCTGGTAGTGTTGGTTCAGGATATACTGGTAGTGTTGGGTATACAGGAAGTGCTAGTACTACTCCTGGTTATGCTGGTAGTGTTGGTTCAGGATATACTGGCAGTGTTGGATATACAGGAAGTGCTAGTACTACTCCTGGTTATGCTGGTAGTGTTGGTTATACAGGTAGTGTTGGTAGTGCCAGTACCGCACCTGGTTATGCTGGTAGTGTTGGTTATACAGGTAGTACCAGTACCGCACCTGGTTATGCTGGTAGTGTTGGTTTTGTTGGTAGTGCCAGTACAGCACCTGGCTATGCTGGTAGTATTGGTTATACAGGTAGTGCCAGTACCGCACCTGGTTATGCTGGTAGTTTGGGTTATACAGGTAGTGTGGGTCGAGACGGTAACCAAGGAAATCAAGGCCGCGACGGTGTTACGGGGTTTACTGGTAGTTTAGGCCTCACAGGGTATACTGGATCTGCAGGTTCAGGCGGCGGAGCAAGTTTGCCAACACAAACTAATAACGGCGGAAAGTTTCTTACTACTGATGGAACAGTTCCGAGTTGGGCAGCAGTTTCGGGTGGGGGTAGTGCATTAAAGACTGGGCTTGTTAGGGTAGATTTCAATACTAGTGATATTATAACAGGCATAACATATATTGGCACCGGCAGCAAAATAACTGCTACTTTTACAAATACTGCGGCGGCCGATGCAGTATTTACAATTACAGATGCGACAGCTCCGCCCATAAGTATTTTGGTATATGCATATCAAGTTGTGGCAAATAAATATCAAATAGTATCGGTGACTTCTGCATTTACTGGAACTAGGACAATCCCTGGTGGTGGTAGTGCTGGATCTCCTACTGCGTTTAGCAATTTTATTGCATTAACAAATACTGTACAATTATCATTAGCCGCGAGTTATACTGGTTATTCAAAAGGCTTAGTAAGCGGAGCTCTGACCGGGGCGCATTGTTATATTCAGTTTATATATATCTGAACTTTTTAGCATTTTAAAATCAAAAAATGACCATTCTTTCTTGGAAAACCAGCTCAATTGATTTAAATATTCCACCAAAAGTATTGGCCGGAACAGTTGACGAAGTTACACCATTGGAAAAATGGGAGTATCCAAATGCTGTTGATGATCCATATTGGAGCCTCGGTACAAATCCAAAATCTTACCGATGGCAGTGCAAATTTACTGTGGAGCCTAGATATCACGGTAGCAATTTAACTAGGAATAGCAATAGTTATGATGCCAACGATATAGATGTGGGGGACTTTGTTGCCGGAGCAGCCGATTCCAAAGCGTGCCAGATTGTTAAAATCCTTTCTAAAACTGAATCTTCTCTAACTGCGATAGTTGAGGATCGACTTAGATATAATACATTTAAGGATCCAGACGGAAATGGATTATTTGCTAGTCCTGGTCCAGTGGTATTTTTTCAAATAAATGAGTTAGGGATTCCAATATTAGATCCAGTACCAGGATCAGCATCTGCTGATTTTGCTCAAACAGTGACCAGTAGGTTTCAGTACCTAAACCCACTTACTAATTATTTGTTGGAAAAAACTAATAATGGATTTAAGCCTGGGGATGCAATATGTATTGAAAATGGCGAGTTTGTTTTAAGTGATCCCAATAATGTAGCAAAATTTATTGGAACCGTATTACACTCCGGACCAGGCCCAGATCAGTTTATTTTGAGACCATTTAATGGCGTAATTGATTTTGTGCCCAATTTATCAGGAGATGTGGGTGATTTTATATATCCAAGTATCGATTCCACAGGAAACTTAACTACCAATTCAGAAAGTGATCTACCCATTTTCTTAAAGATAGCCAATAGTATACCCAGTGAGACTATCGGCCCCATAGTAAATCCAACAGGCAATGATGGTGACACTGTGGAAATTAATAAAGTTCAAATCAACCTAGCCGGAGATGGGTCTACAGGCATTTTTGATCTGGATCAAGCCATTGCCCTCATAAATTATGAAACTCCCAGTCATAAAGTAATTGCTAGTAAGGTAGGTCCAGCAGTATTGACTAAATCCGATATAGCAACGGTTGGCTCTGCTTATGGGGCTATAATCGGATATATACCATTTAGCGCATCAATCAATGGAATAAAAGTTGATTTTGTTACAACAAATTCTGGAGCAATAAACTGGGGTGACTCAACTATTTCTGATATCAATGACATAATATCAGACATAAATGCTGCAAAGATTCCAAATATTGTCGCATCACTAAGTGATCTTGCTGAACTCGTTTTAACAAACACCATTGGTGGTGAAATTAACATCGTCAATATCGGTCAAGATTTGCTTGGGAAAGATTTTGCTGGACCAAACAGTATATCAAGTTTGCCATTAAACACCCCGGCCAATACTACAGATTACTGTTTGATGCTAACCAGGGATGATGGGGGTCCAATAACGATTAAGGACATTTCGGGGCAATTCTTTTTTAATACTGGGATTTTGAGTGGTCAAACTGGTCGATATGCCTTGGGTCTAATGATTGAGCGTGGGTTAGCAACTAAGGGGAAAGGTGGTGCTGGCAATGTGACAGTGACATCAAACATCGAAACAATAGTTCCAGGTTCAACAATTAGCATAGGCGTCGATTATACAAATACAGAATATCCTGGCGGATTGTTTACGGTATTTCAACAACTACCAATAACAGTTAATGTTGCTGCTATTTGGGCAACTTTAGACTCCAATATCAAAGATGCTTATCTAGACTTTACATCGAATACAATTAATTCAAAAGATGTGGGTTTTTCAATTAATTTGACCAATGCCACATTCAATATTAATTCAACCGACGATATTACAATAGGATCCACAATAGTTTCTGGAGATGATTTAACAGGGTTGAATATTGTTGCAAATGGCGAATATATTATATCAAGCAGTTTACTTGGATTTACTGATGAAACAGATAGTAATGTGTCTGTAACGGCTAATTTAACAACTGATCGTGGATCAATATATATAGGAAATGTATATTTAAATAATATACAGCCAACACCATTTGCAGTTGCTTCAATCTCAGCTAATTGGGCATTCAGAAGTGTGCCATTTTGGGACACAAATCAAATATTTAATTGGTCTGTCCAAACGATCGGGACTGCGTTGGCTGGCACTGTTACATACAGTGGTGGTGGCGGTTTTGCGGGCATTCTGACGGACAATGGAGAAATTTCAGGATCTAGTCCCGGGTTAGACAGTACACAGTCTTATGTAGTTCAAACCACAGATTATACTGGTGAGGGACGTAACGGAGCCGGAGTATCATCGATCAGTGACACTGTGTCAACTTCGCTGTCGCCAGTAACTAGATATTATCCTTTGTTTTATAAAACTACAGACAATAGCAACAATCCAAACTTTACTACAACAGATCAATTTATAAGAAGTCAATATGCATTAGGTCAAGGAGCCAACACTACAGCAAATACAACTAAATACTTGTGGATAGCGATTCCCGGGACCACAACGCATAAATTTGCTTATACTATTTTTCAAACAGAGGCGACTGTGACTCCGGATATGAGTTACTTAAATCAATCCATTGCTGGACAATCGTATAATGTTTATGGGTTCACCAGGGCGTCGTTAGTGACCAAAATTTATACAACATCTTAAATTAATAAGTAGATCATGGCAGAACTTAAATTTCCATTACCAACGCAACTCCAAAATATATTGCCCCCAACTGATTCAGCTGACGCGGCAACAAAGGGTTATGTTGATGGTGTTGCCATGGGCATAGTTGGACCAAGTGGTCAAAGAGGCCCAAGCGGTATCAATGGACTTACAGGAAGTAGGGGATATACTGGTAGTAGAGGGTTTGTTGGAAGTTTTGGCTACACTGGTAGTAGAGGATTAGAAGGAGCATCAGGGATAGAGGGCCCTGTAGGATATACTGGTAGTAAAGGTGATCCTGGTGAAGTTGCTTATATGGGATATACCGGTAGTGCAAGTACTGTAATTGGATATACTGGTAGCGCCGGGTCTTCGTTAGATCTAAATTTAAAAAATCAGATTATATTATCAAATATATTGCCATCTATATCCACCTCAACTGGTGCTTTTCAAGTTGCTGGTGGTGTTGGCATTGGCGGTGATTTATTTGCTGGCACACTCAATTCAGAAGGCAATGTTTATTTAGGTGGTCTTACATTATCAAATATTGGTATAACCGTAAATCCCAACAATGTTGAGGATGTGACTGGCGCTTCAAACAATTATAGTTCGTTTTTTGATGGAGTAGAAAATTATTTAAAAGTTACAAATAATGAGTTTTTTGCTTTTGGTGCAGGAGACTTCACTATTGAATTTTGGTGTAAGCTACCTCGTCAATTTCCGGCGTTCATCATTGATGGAAGAGCTGCTACCAGTGCCATTTACATTACTTTAGGTGGTAGAGATGATCCTCAGGGAACTCAAGGAACTTTGTGTTATGGGTACGATGACACGTGTTCTGCTAAAAGAATTGATGACAATTTATGGCATCATTGCGCTATAACTAGAGAAAATAATGGAACAGATAAAGTAGTTACTATTTGGATAGACGGGGTTTCGAGTGCAAAAACTATCGATAATAATGAAGAAGCTTATACGTATGCTAATGGATTTTGGGCCATTGGTGCCAATCTGTTTGAGGAAGAAAACCCCACATCATTTTTAAAAGGATATTTAAACAATCTAAGAATTGTCAAAGGATATGCGGTATATAAATCGGAATTCATTCCAACTTTAGATCCTCTGTCGCCAATAGATGGAACTGCATTGTTAACGTGTCAAAATCCAGAAATTATCGATAATTCAGGAATTAATAATGATGTAACAAAATACGGCTATTTTTTCACAACTAATTTGACGTCTCCAAAGCCATCTCCGCCAGCATCGATTACCTGGATCTATGACGATACTGGTAATTGGACTAGTAACAATGGTATATTTGTAAAAGCAACCACAGTATCCTCAGATAAAGAATCTGGAGCACTAGTTGTTTCTGGCGGCGCAGGTATTGGTCAAGATTTATATATCGGCGGTTCGTTACATGCCGTTGATGGCCAAATATACACTGATTCATTACGCTCTACAGCAGTGTATACTGATGGGTTATTTTATTCTAATGGAGATCCATATTTAACAAATAGTTCTGTTGGAGATGGTTATACGGGTAGCGTTGGATATACAGGCAGTGCTGGTCCAGCAGGTCCACCAGATGGTTATACGGGTAGCGTTGGGTTTACGGGTAGTGCTGGTCCAGAAGGACCAGCAGGTCCACCAGATGGTTATACTGGTAGTGCTGGTTATACTGGTAGTAAAGGTGAAGTTGGTTATACTGGTAGTAAAGGTGAAGTTGGTTATACTGGCAGTAAAGGTGAAGTTGGTTATACTGGTAGTATTGGTTATACTGGTAGTAAAGGTGAATCGGGGGAATATGCTGGTAAAGGATTTGTTGGCAGTAAAGGATTTGTTGGCAGCAGAGGATATACTGGAAGTATTGGGTTTACAGGAAGTATTGGTTTTACTGGTAGCAAAGGTGACTCAGGAGAATATGCTGGTAAAGGATTTGTTGGTAGCGTGGGTTATGCTGGTAGTATTGGTTTTACTGGTAGTCAAGGTGAAGTTGGATATACCGGAAGCCGAGGTATAAGTTTACGACTTCTAGGGGCAGTTGGCGGGGATGAAGAATTACCACAACTTATTGATGATCAAATTTTATGGCAAGGAGATCCAGGAAAACCAATTTTTGTTGGCGATTTAGTATTCAACAATCAAACCGGTGATCTTTTATTGTGGACTGGTGAATTATGGGTTTATGAAGTAAATCTTCGTGGTCCTCAAGGTGTAGAAGGGCCAATTGGTGAAATTGGCTTTACTGGAAGTGCCGGTGCAACTGGTGTTGAAGGACCAATAGGATATTCTGGAAGCGAAGGCGCTGGTTATACTGGAAGCGAGGGTCCTAGTGGGCTTAGAGGATTTACTGGCTATGTTGGTAGTAAAGGGTTCACAGGAAGCCAAGGGGCTGGTTTTACAGGTAGTCAAGGTATTACTGGTGCGCCAGGAGCAATAGGGCCTTCGGGTTATACTGGTAGTATTGGTTACACTGGTAGTATTGGTTACACTGGTAGTCGGGGTGAAGTTGGTTATATAGGCAGTGAGGGATATGTAGGAAGTTTTGGCTATACTGGCAGTCAAGGCGAGAGGGGCGATCCAGGAGAATATGCTGCTTTGGGTTATACAGGCAGTGAGGGATATGTAGGGAGTTTTGGCTATACAGGCAGTGAGGGATATGTAGGGAGTTTTGGCTATACGGGCAGCACAGGTTATACTGGTAGTCAGGGTGAAATTGGGTATACTGGTAGTCAAGGTGAAAAGGGAGATCCAGGAGAATATGCTGCTTTGGGTTATACTGGTTCTCAAGGAGAAATTGGCCCACAAGGACCACCAGATGGTTATACTGGTAGTATTGGTTATAGTGGTAGTATAGGTTATACTGGTAGTATAGGTTATACTGGTAGTCAAGGTGAAAAGGGCGTTCCTGGAGAATATGCTGCTGTGGGCTATACTGGTAGTGCAGGCGAACTTGGTTTGCGCGGCTATACTGGTAGTGCAGGTGTAGGCGGCGGGGGTTCTGGTAATGTTTCTACAGTGAATCCAGCATTTACTGGATATGGTACTATAAATGGTTACGAAATCGGTACAAAGGTATTACCACAAAAAGTAAAATCAACAAATTATGTTGTAACATTGGATGATAATGGTAGGCAAATTCTTCATCCTAGAAATGACAATGCTATTAGAAATTGGTCAATACCCTCTACAGACCAAGTAGGATTTCCAATTGGTGCAACTCTGACTTTCATAAATCAATCAGGCGCCGGAAACGTCGAAATAGCTTTTGTTGATTCTGTTTATTTTGGTGGGTCAAGTCGCCAATCGGTAACATTGGTTGGTGGGGGTTTTGCAACGGCATTTAAAGTTGCAGATAGAGAATGGATAATACAGGGTGTGGGTATTGGTGGAGAGTTGTTTGCTGGTCCAGTTGGATACACTGGTAGCTCCGGAAGTTTTGAATCAACAGGTCAAATAACAATTTCTAGTGATGAGGATTCCTTTTCCACTACAACCGGTGCTCTAGTAGTTGCTGGTGGTGCTGGTATTGGGAAATCAGTCAATATTGGTGGCAATCTGACTGTTACTGGGGATATTTATTCTGACGGAAACTTAACATCATTGACAGTTACTACTGGTGATATCACTTCTAGTGGGAATTTGATCTTATCGGGAAATTCAGAAATGACCGGTAATTTACTAGTAGAAGGCCAGTTTCTTGTACGTAAAAATGCTGCATTTTCAAAAGATGTTTTGGTTGGTGGGCGTCAGACCATCACGTCAACTTATGATTCGACCTCACCAAATACCGGTGCATTAATAGTTTCAGGTGGGGTTGGAATACAAGGCAACACATATATAAGTGGTAGTGCTGTTATCTCAGAAAAAATAGGCATTTATAGCACGGCAGATTCCACATCTATTAGTACTGGTGCGGTGACTGTTGCTGGTGGTGTTGGAATTACAAAAGCTTTAAATGTTGGTGGTAATATTTCAATTGGACAATTAAATGCTAACGTTGGATTAACAGTATCAAGTATTGGGATCTTGGCAGTAGTTCCAACATACAGCGTTCAATTCAATTCGGGTAGTTTAAGAATTGATAGTCAGACACTAGCATCATTTGTTTCCTCAACAACTCAAATTTTTGTTGAAGCATGGGTATATTTGACTGGTTCTGGCGGAGCCATAATACAATGTTCTATTGGAAATGTATATACCATGGAATTGTCATTGACTGGTCTATATCCAATGTTTGGCTATGGAAATTGGAATAATGGTATTTGGCAAAAACTAACATCCACAACCCCAATAACATTGAATTCTTGGAATCACATTGCAGCTTGCTTTACTGGAACTATCTGTAAAATGTTTGTGAATGGTGTTATAACCGACACAGGCGGGCCGACCTCTTGGACCACAACTCAAGCATCTACCGTAACTATTGGATCAAGTTTGACTGGGTATATTCGAAATTTACGTTTGAATAAAAATTATGTTCCATATGGTCAAGACTTTACGCCAAACAACTCCGAAATTTTTGCAATTTCTGGAACAGAACTTTTAACTTGTGTTGGTAACAATATTAATGATAAGAGTAAAAATGCATATACTATAACTGTAATTGGTGGAGTATCTGTTAGTACCTTTTCAAATCAAATTGGCTCAAATCAATTAAATGCATCAGGAGATATTTGGAAAACAAATTCAAGAGTAGCTGCACTATCTGTCTTGGCAGATGGTTATTTTTATGCCAATGGTGAGCCGTTCACTGGTGGTGGTGTTACATTCCCAACCGCACAAAGAATAATCACAACCAATACGACGACGTCGACCAGCCCAATTACTGGCGCATTGCAAGTTTCTGGTGGAGCAGGTATTTCTGGAAACCTGTTTGTTAATGGAAGCGTTAATGTTTCATCTGGAACAAATTCCTCTAGTGGAATTATATTCGCACCAAATCCTGGAGGCGGTGCAGGCGATTTTGCGACTATTAAATATTATTCTGTTAGCGGTGAAAACACACGGCTTGAATTGTCGGTTGGTAATGATGCACCTGATGAAATTTATTTAACTTCTCCTGGTGCTACAGTTATTAATTCCGCAACAGAATCTATATCCGCAGGTACCGGTGCTTTAAGGGTTCTTGGCGGTGCCGGGATAGTTGGTAGCTTATATGTTGGCGGATTACTTGGGGCAACTTCTGGAAATGGCGCAAAAAATGGTATAGCATTTGCAGCAAATCCTGCCGGTGGTGCAGGTGATAATGCAACCATTAAATACTATTCTGTTTCTGGCAGCAATGACGATATTTCTAGATTTGAAATATCTGTAAGTAATGATGAGAACGATAGCCTATATCTCACATGTTCTGGACCAACAGTGGTCTCATCGTCAACTAATTCGCTCTCAACAACTACTGGGGCATTCCAAGTAGTTGGCGGTGCTGGAATTGGTGGAAGTTTATATCTTGGCGGTGATCTAATACTTTCAGGTGGATTTTTCTATCCCAATGGATCTCCTTATTCTGGCGGCGGTATTGGTTCGGGAGGGACAAGTTTTCCAACAAATCAATCAATAATCACCACAAATATTGCAGCAGCAACTAGCACAACGACTGGAGCGTTGCAAGTTACTGGTGGGGCCGGAATTGGCGGATCTATGTATTTGGGTGGCCAGTTGATAGTTCAAAGTTCAACAAACTCTGTCAGTTCGTCAACAGGCGCTTTGATAGTTACTGGTGGTGTTGGGATTGCTAGATCTGTTAATATTGGTGGCAATCTTAATATATCCAGCAGCACAACGTCGACATCAACTACTAATGGGGCAATGACAGTCGCGGGCGGCGTTGGTATTAATGGGAATTTATTTGTTAGTAGAGTGTATTCAGATAATCTATTCCTTGCTAATGGTAAGTCTTGGATATCCTCGATTTTGGCATCAGCATCTTCTGCTACTAGAATAGCCACGACAATATCTGCATATAGCGTTCAATTTGACGGGACAAATTATTTAAATTGTAGTACTAATGTTTTTATTATAGCATCTGAGCAGTTCACAATAGAAGCTTGGATAAATCCAACATCAATATCAGGCAAACAAACTATAGTTTCGACTTGGCAGTCAAATACCACCTCTGGTGGAAATCGAGGATGGAATTTATTTATTGTTGATGGATTTTTGACTTTTAATGCTTCTAGAGCGATATCTAATGACAGTATTAACATAATAACTAGTACAATAATTGTTACGGCTAATACCTGGAGTCATGTAGCAGTTGCTCGAGGGTCAGACAATAATATACGGATATTTGTCAATGGTCAGCTCGGAGGTGAATTTTCCTATTCAGCTAGTTTGGATCAACAACTTAGCTTCTTTACACAAGCAGGTACTAAGATAGGTACATCTTGGGTCAATGCAGCACCTAGTTCCAATTTCATTGGATATATCTCCAATGTTAGAATTGTTGAGGGACAAGCAGTCTATACAGCAGCATTTACTCCACCAACAACTGCACTTCCATCTTCGGTATCTCCAGGAAGCGTAACTATATTAGCATGTCACGCAGCAACATTTGTTGACGGTGCAATTCCTAGTACTTCTGGAACAGTTACAGCCAATAAAACGACTGCTGATCTTCCAATGATTTACGGAGATAAAGGTCCTTATTTAGGAGATGCGGCGTTTGAATATACTAATGGTGCATGGACCACAACATCAAATGTTGCTGCAAAATATTTCTTAGGGAATTTGGTAGGGAACTCCACAGGAACGCATACTGGAAATGTTTATACAAATAATCTTTTCTATACTAATGGCGCACCATTCTCAACGGGTATTAGTTCTTGGAATGTTCCTTCTGGTAATATATTAGCTGTTGCGAATACACAAGCATCTACTAGTAGAACCACTGGCGCTGTGACTGTGGCTGGTGGGGTTGGTGTTAGTGGAAACGTTTTTGCTGGTGCGATATATTCAGATAATTTATTCTATACTAATGGCGCACCATTCTCAACGGGCATTAGTTC